>Ga0207690_10000244_pt1 | contig 39487 bp, 29 predicted proteins | sample KBSC23metaG_FD_184315 | JGI IMG/M metagenome (GOLD analysis project Ga0207690, IMG submission 184315) | Corn rhizosphere microbial communities from Kellogg Biological Station, Michigan, USA - KBS C2-3 metaG (SPAdes) (version 2) | ecosystem: Host-associated > Plants > Roots > Rhizosphere > Soil ... | reverse complement strand
TTATAACAATCATACACCTAACGATACCCTTTTTCGCAGGATGTATGATGCTATAATTTATTCGGGTATTGATACCAATGAGTATATAAAACCTAATCGCACGTATATATTTTTAAATAACGGTGCCGTATACACGCAGGATAAAACTACAAAGGTAGCTACTACAACCTGTGTTTGGGGAGCAGTGTTTACTTCAGCCGGTAAAATTGCGAAAAGCTGGAAGGATTATCCTGCTGCCGACGTGAAAAATTACCTTCAGTACCTGATTCTGGATGGCGTTTACTCGCACTATAACCTGCCCATTAACGATGTGGCTGCCAAAACATTGTTGGCTCCGGGTGCATATACCAACAATCCTGTGGGTTTTAATTTCAGAACTCCGGCATTTATATCAAACCCGGCATCAATAATGTACATTAAGGTGCTTAACGCGTCGCCAAGTAACACGTCCGATTATCCGATCCAGTTAAACCAGACTTATAATGTAAACACAAGCGATCTGTTAGCAACAAATGGCGTGGTTGATGTAATGACTGCGTTTGTATCTCCAAGTCTCAATTTATAGTATTCATACATAAAGCTAACAGGGTAAGTATGCTCTTGCCCTGTTAGCTTTTTTATTTAAAAGAAGCAAAAAGATCGCGTTAATGAGCACGAACAAGTATTTAATATTGGCTTTTTCGCTGATAAGCGTAACAGCTTTCGGACAAACCGGGGGCTACGATCCTGACCTGAAGTTATGGTACAATAAACCTGCCGTTCCGTGGGAAGAAGCCCTGCCGTTAGGCAACGCTACTACCGGCGCTATGGTATTTGGCAAGGTTGTTACAGAAAGGTTTCAGTTAAACGATCATACTTTATGGTCGGGGTATCCGGTTGATGGTAATAACCCTAAAGGACCGGAGTATTTGCCGCAGGTTAGGCAGGCTATTTTTGATGGTGATTATGTAAAAGGCGTCGCATTATTTAAAAAAGGCTTACAAGGTACTTATTCTGCAAGGTATTTGCCTTTAGGCGATCTGTATCTCGATTTTAAACTGAAAGATACCATAGCGAGTAACTATTACCGCGATCTTGATCTTAACACGGCCATTGCCACAGTGAAATATAAAGCCGACGGCGTTAACTATATCCGCGAAACATGGATCAGCTATCCCGGTAAGGTAATGGTGGTCAGGATTAAAGCAGATAAACAGAAATCCATCAGTTTTAACGCGAAGATATCAAGCAAGCTTCACTTTAATGTATCGCCGCAAGGAAACAATGAATTGATACTAAAAGGCAAAGCGCCAAAATATGTAGCTAATCGCGATTATGAGCCGCAACAGGTTGTTTATGATGAGCCGAATGGCGAGGGCATGAATTTCCAGGTTAATGTAAGGGTGGTAACTGCAGGTGGAACGGTAAAGGCTGATAATGATATGCTACAGGTATCAAACGCTAACGAAGTAACTTTGTATTTAACCGAGGCAACCAGCTTTAACGGGTTTGATAAATCGCCGGGCCTGCAAGGCAAAAACCCCGCTCTTGAAGCAAATGCTAATTTAAATAAGGCCTTGAAAGCAGGATATGAGCAACTGAAAGCGAATCATATTGCTGATTATCAAAAACTGTTTAAACGTGTAAGTTTTAATTTGGGTGCCGATGAAGCCATGTTAAAACAGCCTACCGATGAACGTTTAAAGAACTTCAATATTAACAACCCTGACAGGCAACTGCAAACTTTATACTATCAGTATGGGCGTTATTTATTAATAGCAAGTTCAAGGCCGGGCACACCGCCTGCAAACCTGCAAGGTATATGGAATGATGCTGTACAGCCACCCTGGGGCAGTAACTATACTACCAATATCAACACCCAGATGAATTACTGGCTGGCAGAAAACACCAATTTGAGTGAATGCCATAAACCATTGTTCGATTTCATTAAAGAACTGGCTGTTAACGGCGCTAAAACAGCAAAGGTAAATTACAATATTAACGAGGGTTGGGTGCAGCACCATAACTCTGATGTTTGGGCCAAAACATCTACCGTGGGTAATTATGATACCGACCCTAAAGCCAGTACACGTTATTCGGCATGGCCAATGGGAGGTGCATGGTTAAGCACACATTTATATGAGCATTACCTGTTTACCGGCGATAAAAAATTCCTGAGCCAAACAGGCTACCCTTTAATGAAAGGCGCCGCTTTGTTTATGCTAAACTGGCTTATTAAAGATCCTAAAACTGGTTATCTCATCACCAATCCCGGTGTATCGCCCGAAAACTCGGTTAAGATTAATGGTAAGGAGTATGAGATCAGTATGGCAAGTACCATGGATATGTCCATCATCCGCCAGCTATTTGACGACTGTATTTCATCCGCGAGGGTATTAGGTACCGATCATGATTTTGTAAAACGCTTACAAATGGCCGAGGCTAATCTTTATCCTTTGCATATAGGCCAGTATGGGCAATTGCAGGAATGGTTTCAGGATTGGGATGACCCAAAGGATAAGCATAGGCACATATCTCATTTGTTCGGTTTGTTCCCGGGCAATTTTATCACCATTAATGGTACGCCAGAACTGGCACAAGCAGCCAAGCAATCGATGCTGTTCAGGGGTGATGTAAGTACAGGCTGGTCAATGGCCTGGAAGGTGAATTGGTGGGCGCGCCTGCACGATGGCAATCATGCTTATAAAATTTTGGCCTCGGCGTTCACTTTTATCGATCCATCTAAGCCAAAAGAGCAAATGAGCGGAGGCGGCACGTTCCCTAACCTGTTCGACGCACATCCACCATTCCAGATAGACGGTAATTTTGGCGGAACAGCCGGCATGACAGAAATGCTGTTGCAAAGCCATGCAGGTTCCCTGGAGTTATTGCCTGCGTTGCCGGATGCCTGGCCGTCGGGAAATGTTAGTGGGATTAAAGCGCGTGGCAATTTTGAAGTTGCTATTAACTGGAACAATGGCAAACTAAAAAAAGCGGTGATATTATCAAACAACGGTGGTAATTGCCGCATTAGTAGTCAGGTTCCTGTAAAAGTTTTGGAGGTGACCTCAAAACCGGTGACAGGCATTAATACAAACGGCTTAAATCAACCGGAGCCAAAACCATCTTACCAAAAAAAGGAGGGTGTAACGCTAACTGATCTGCCCTTAAAAAAACAATACACCATTGATTTTAATACGGTGAAAGGTAAAAGTTATACCATAATACCTTTATAAACTACAATTATGAAGCGTGGCATATGTTTGTTGCTGGTATTATTAACGCTTGTTGTTAAGGCACAAGAAAGGGCCGCCTGGATGAAAGATGCCAGGTTTGGGGTGATGACACATTATTTGCCCGACTGGCTTTCAAAAACTGAAGGGCTAACCATCGATATTGCTAAATGGAATGATCTGGTAGATCAGTTTAATGTTGATGCACTTGCAGACCAGGTAAAATCGGTTGGTGCGGGTTACATGATATTCACCATTGGCCAAAACTCGGGCTACTACGGTGCGCCTAATGCCACTTACGATAAGTTTGTTGGGCGACAAACAAGCCGGTGTTCAAAACGTGACCTGATAGGTGATTTGGGTACAGCGCTGCATAAGCGGGGGCTTAAATTTATTGTATATCTTCCATCGGGAGCACCAAATGGCGATTCGCTTGCTAAAAAGGCGTTGCAATGGCAAAACGGCCCCTATCGTAATAAAGAATTTCAGGAAAAGTGGGAGCAGGTGATACGCGACTGGGCCGTACGCTGGGGCGATAAAATTGATGGCTGGTGGTTTGATGGTTGTTATTGGCCCAATATAATGTATCGTACCGAAGAAAAACCAAATTTTAAAAGCTTTGCCGCCGCAGCGCGGGCGGGTAACCCAAACTGTGCTATTGGTTTTAATATGGGAGTTATTTACAGGCTGATAAGTGGTACGCCATATGAAGACTATATTGCCGGAGAGATAAATAAAGATGACCTGGTTACCATTAATCACCCTTATGATGGTAAAATAGATGGTGCCCAAATACACGCCTTGAGTAACCTTGGCGAGAAATGGGGCATGGGGAATCCTCGTTTTACAACAGAACAGATCATTGGTTACACCAAAAAGATAAATGACGCGGGCGGGGCCATGACGTGGGATGTACCTATTAAAAGTAACGGCAGCATATATCCTGCATTTATAGAACAATTAAATGCAATTGGCGCATCGGTGCGCGGTAAGTAAATTTAATTGAATAATAAGCTTAACTTAAATAGTAATTACACATCTATAATTACTTAATTGCCATTGATGATAACAAAACTTATACGACATTCTTTTTTTAGCCTGCTGCTGGTTGTTTCCATATTAAAAACGCAGGCACAACAACTAAGCTGGACGCAGGTTGAGCCCGGCATCTGGAAAGCTGCTGCCGGTAAACCCGACGCGTTCGACCTGTTAAAAACAGCGGGCGCTGTACCTTATCATTTGGGCCTGGTTGAAATGGGCGATGTTGCATTCCCGCTTCAAAAGGCCGATATCAGCGCTACAGTTATTGATGGTAAAACGTACCTGCGTTTTCCGTTAGATAAAAATGAACAGCTTTATGGCTTCGGCCTTAATTTCCAAACGGTGCATCAGCGCGGTAAGATATTAACCTTGCATGTAGATAATTATGCAGGTAAGGATGATGGGCATACCCATTGCCCTACGCCGTTTTATGTATCGTCAAAAGGGTATGGCGTTTTTATTAATTCGGCGCATTACATTAAAGTATATGCCGGTACAGCGGTGCGTATTGATAGTAAAACACCGCCCGTGGTACTCGATCGTAATATGGATAAAAATTGGACATCGCATCCTTACTCGGATGCGGTGGACATGCTGATACCTGCGGATGGTGCCGAGATATATGTTTTTGGTGGCCCGACTACGATGGATGCTGTGCGCCGTTATAACCTTTTAAATGGTGGCGGATGTTTACCCCCTCGTTGGGGCCTTGGTTTTACACAGCGTATGCAGCGCTTAACCGATGCCGCCGGCGTTGCTGAAGAGGCCAAAGCGTTTGAAGACAAGGGCTACCCGCTCGATTTTATCGGTTTAGAACCAGGATGGCAAAGTAAATCGTACCCATGCACGTTCGAGTGGGACAAAACCCGTTTCCCCGACCCTAAGGAATTAGTGCAAAACATGCTGCAAAAAGGTATCCGCATTAATTTATGGACGAACCCGTACGTATCGCCCCAGGCCCCGGTTTATCCCTTATTAAAGCCATATATAGGTTCGCACACCGTGTGGAATGGCGCTGTAGCGGATATAAGCATGCCTGCCGCCCGAAAAATATTTTTTGGTGAACTGGAAAAGAACAAGGTCGATATCGGCGTAAGCGGATACAAAATGGATGAAGTAGATGGTGGCGACGGCTACCTATGGCCCGATGTTGCTATTTTCCCTTCGGGGCACAGCGCCGAACAGTTAAGGCAAACTTATGGCTTAATGATGCAGCGCTATATTACCGAGCTTTACCACAACCGCAACCAGCGCACGTATGGCCTGGTACGGGCATCAAACGGAGGAGGATCGGCTTTACCTTATGTTATTTATAACGATTATTATAACCACCAGGATTTTATAACCGCTTTGATAAATAGTGGCTTTGCAGGTGTATTATGGACACCCGAGGTACGCGCATCCAAAACTGCCGAGGAGTGGGTACGTAGGTTCCAATCGAATATATTTTCGCCCATGGCGATGATCAACGCCTGGTCGAGCGGCACCAAACCCTGGACCTTTCCCGAAGTTGCTGAACAGGTAAAACAACTTGCCAACCTGCGCATGCAAATGATGCCTTACTGGTACAGCGAGTTTGCAAAATATCATTTTCAGGGGATTCCTCCGTTTAGGGCCATGAATTTAGAACCCGGTTTTCAGGGTGTTGAAGTATCCAAAGAACCCGGAAAAAAGAAAATAAACCTGGAAGAAAATCCTTATGAAGATGTGAGCGCTAAAGAAATAAAAGACCAATACATGGCCGGCGAAAATATTTTGGTGGCGCCCATGTTTACGGGGCAAACCACCCGCACGGTTATCCTGCCAAAGGGAAAATGGTACGACTTTTATACCGGCAAACTGGCCGGCGACGGACAGGTAATAACCGTTACGCCAGGGTTAGATAAAATACCTGTTTATGTAAAAGACGGTGGCATCATTCCCATGATGCCTGCCATGCTGCATGCACCTAAGGCCGGTGATAAGGTAGATATTGAAGTACGCTATTACGGCGAAAAACCGGGTGCCTACCGCTTATACGACGATGATGGGGAGACTTTTAATTACGAAAAAGGACAATATACTTTCCGTGATATTAAAGTGGTAAAATCAGGCGGAAAAATTACCGGTACCCTAAGCAATGCTGTTAACGGTAAACCAAATACCATAGGTAAAGTAACCTTTAAAATGATGACAGAATAATATGAAGATAAAAGGATTCCTTTTTTGCGTTGTACTGGTAAGCCTGGCTAATATCAATTGGAAATCTGGCAACAGCCCGGTACCATTTAGGCAACAAATTACCGCTACGCTCCGCAAAAGTATTATGACCGAAGCCGCATGGGCAATGCAGCAAAAGCCAATAACTGTTACCGCGGAAACCTGCAGCCGCAGTGCCGGTGGTAAACATGATTTCTATTCGGAAGGAGATTACTGGTGGCCAGATCCTAAGAACCCTAACGGGCCGTATATTCAAAAGGACGGGATGACTAACCCCGATAATTTTGTTGCCCATCGTTTAGCGATGATCCGTTTTAGTCGTATTGTGGGCGCCCTGGCATCTGCCTATAAGCTTACTCATAATGCTAAATATGTAAAACAGATAGCCATTCATTTAAAGGCATGGTTTATTGATGCTGGAACGTTAATGAATCCCAACCTGCAATACGCGCAGGCATTAAAAGGAATAACTACCGGCAGGGGCATCGGCATTATCGATACCATACAATTAATGGAGGTTGTACAGGGTTTGATGGCTGTAGAAAATGATCCAGTCATGAATAGGGCTGTGGTTAACGGTGTACGCAATTGGTTCGAACAATATATTACCTGGCTCACCACCAGTAAAAATGGCCTCGAAGAAAAAGCCGCCAAAAATAACCACGGTACCTGCTGGACAATGCAAACCGCTTGCTTTGCGCGATTTACACATAACCAGGCTATAATGGATACCTGCAGTAACCGTTATAAAACCATCCTATTGCCAAATCAAATGGCTGCTGACGGAAGCTTACCACTGGAACTAAAACGCACCAAACCATTCGGTTATTCCATATTCGACCTCGACGCATTGACTACGCTTTGCCAAATATTATCTACACCAGCAAACAACTTGTGGGAGTACAAAACAGCTGACGGACGCTTTATGCAAACCGGCATCAGTTACTTATACCCTTACCTGGCCGATAAAAGCAAATGGCCCTTCGCACACGATGTGATGTATTGGGAAAACTGGCCCGTTGCGCAGCCATCGCTGGTGTTTGGGGCATTGGCTTACCATAATACTGAATGGCTGAATACATGGAAACGTCTCGACCATGACCCTAAAGTAGAAGAAGTGATCAGAAATTTACCGGTTAGGCATCCGCTTATCTGGATCGATTAATAAAAACATGAAAAAGAAGAATCTAATAGCGGTCGCTTTTTTGCTTGCCGCGATGGCAGGCAACACCTTTGCACAGGATAAAGGCGATGAAGATAAAACGATGGCTAACCAGGCGAAAAGCCGTGATAAGGTAGCCATTGATGATGCACTGAACGGCTGGTGGAAAGCCAGCATGAAAACCCATGACAGCCGTATTGAATGGTGGCGCGAGGCCCGTTTTGGTATGTTTATCCATTGGGGTGTTTATTCGTTGCCGGGTGGAGAATGGAAAGGTAAAAAGGTAGACGGATATGCCGAGCACCTGATGCGTAAGGAAAAGATTCCACGTGCAGAATACCTGGACCTGGCACATCATTTTAATCCGGTAAAATTTAATGCCGATGCATGGGTTAAAGCAGCAAAGCAGGCAGGTATGCGATATATGATCATCACCGCTAAACACCATGATGGTTTTGCCATGTATAATTCTGATGTGTCTGATTATAATATAGTTAAACAAACCGCCTGGAAGCACGACCCTATGGCCGACCTTTCGGCAGCATGTAAAAAGTATGGCATTAAGTTCGGTTTCTATTATTCGCACGCCTTTGATTGGGAACATCCTGATGCGCCGGGTAACGACTGGGATTACCAGAACCCTGGTGGCGACCTGAACTTATTCGGTGGTCGCGATTGGTATGATGTACACCCCGAATTGCTGCCAAAAGCGGTAAAATATGTAAATGAGAAGGCGATACCACAAATAAGGGAACTGCTGGTAAAATATCACCCGGATATTTTATGGTTTGATACCCCACAGAAATTACCCTTGTCCGAAAATATCCGCATATTGAAAGCTATTCGCGAAACGGATCAGAATGTGGTAGTAAACGGCAGGCTCGCCCGTGGCGCCAACAACCTTAATTTGGGCGATTATAAAAATACAGCCGACCGCCCCGCGGAGTTTTTCCCCGTGGAGGGCGATTGGGAAGCTATCCCAACCACAAACGAATCTTATGGTTATTCAAAATTTGATAAAAGCCATAAACCGGTTAGTTCTTTTATCAGGCTATTGGCTAAATCAGCATCCAGGGGTGGAAACTTATTGATGAACATAGGCCCCATGGGCGATGGCGAATTTGCGCCCGAAGACACAAAAATATTGAACGGTATAGGAGCCTGGATGAGCAAAAATTCGGTAAGCATTTATGGCACTACCAAAACGCCATTGCCATTTCAAAGCTGGGGAGTATCAACCCGCAAAGGAAACTTGTTATACCTGCATGTTTTCGATTGGCCAAAGAATGGCAATCTGGTAGTTGGCGGTTTAAAAAGCAATATCGCGAAAGCATACCTGTTAACCGATGCGTCTAAGAAAGCGCTTGCAGTTAAACGGATAGATCCGTTGGATATAAGCATTGCATTGCCTTCCACAGCTCCGGATGCTATGGATGCTGTTATCGTGTTAGAAACTAATGGCAATATAGAAACAGACCCAACAAGATTAATAAGCGCTGATAATACCAACCAGTTGTTAGCATTTGATGCCGAACTCGGTAAAGGTTTTGGCTTTGGCGATGGTAAAACCGACAAGTATTATTTAGATGGATGGAAAAAAGACCAGCTTGTTAAATGGAACTTCAGGTTGTTACAGCCTGCTAAATACAAGGTGGTACTGAAATATGTTGCTGATAATACCGATGGCGGAACATACCAATTTAAGATAGGCGACCTGGTGAAGAAAGGGGAAGTAATATCAACCGTAAAAGATGAAGTCAAGACCGTTGATATTGGCGAAGTAAGTCTGCAACCCGGTAATCATATCTTACAGATCAGCCCGGTTGAGGTTACTAAAAATGCCTTAATGAAAATTCTTGAAGTACAATTAATACCACTAACTGAAAAATAGATCACATTATGTTTAGAAAATATATCATCCTGCTGATGGCAGGTACAGCTTTACAACTAAGTGCCTCGGCGCAGAACGATGTTAAAAAGGGATTCGCTATCGCTGAAAAGCAAAGCGAAGTAATGCTTAAATCTATCCAGGAGGCAAAAGCTGCCGGAAAAACAGGCGTATCACCCCGTACATTATCAGCTTCGGGCGACCTGCTGTTAGTCGCATCTAAAGATTGGTGCAGCGGCTTTTTCCCGGGCGAATTGTGGTACTTGTATAATTATACCAATGATAAAAAATGGCTCGAAGAGGCCAAAGCTTATACTGCCAATATAGAGCAGGAAAAAACGAATGGCGGCACTCATGATATGGGTTTTAAGGTGTATTGTAGTGTAGGTAATGCCTATCGCATTACTAAAGATCCACATTATAAAGATGTTATTATTGAGGCTGCCAAAACATTGTCTACACGCTTTAACCCCAAGGTAGGATGTATTAAATCATGGGACGGAAGGCCGCAATGGCCCTTCCCGGTTATTATTGATAACATGATGAACCTTGAGCTCCTTTTTAAGGCCACTAAGTTTAGCGGCGACTCTTCTTTTTACAAGATCGCGGTAAGCCATGCCAATACAACCATGAAAAATCATTTCAGGGCCGATTATAGTTCATATCATGTGGTTAGCTATGATCCGGAAACCGGGTCGGTGCTTAAAAAAGTAACTCACCAGGGATATGCGGATGAGTCGGCATGGGCACGCGGGCAGGCATGGGCATTATATGGTTTCACCATGTGCTATCGCGAAACCAGGAACAAAGCCTACCTGCAACAAGCCGAAAATGTGGCCAAGTACATTTTAAATAACCCTAATATGCCTGCAGACCTGGTACCTTACTGGGATTTTAACGCACCGGCCATTCCAAATGAGCCGCGCGATGCTTCGGCAGCAGCGGTAATGGCTTCGGCTTTGTATGAATTAAGCACTTACAGTGCTCACGGTAAACTATATCGTAACAAAGCTAACAGCATGATCAAAAGCTTAACCGATCATTATACCGCGGCACTTGGTACCAATAAAGGCTTTATATTATTGCATAGCACAGGTTCAAAACCTTCTAACAGCGAGGTTGATGTACCGCTAAGCTATGCTGATTACTATTACCTGGAAGCATTAATGCGTCAAAAACATCTGAAGGAAAAAGGGCGCTTATAGTAAAATAAATATGATGGTAATATTGCTTAATCAATAGTAAATACCTGTTAAAAAAGGCGGGTTAATAATTGCGTTATTGCAATCATAAAACCTAAAAGACATTTATAGATATGAGAAAACTATCAGCTGTATTTATTGCATTGGCTTTACTTGCCACTACAGTATCGGCACAAAAAAAATTAAGCCGCGATGAGCGGATGAAATGGTGGCGCGAAGCCCGTTTTGGTATGTTTATCCATTGGGGCGATTATGCGCAATGGGCAGGTATGTACAAGGGTCACCAGGTTGGGCATGGTGGCGAGTGGATAATGAACCGTGGTAAAATACCTGTTGCCGAATACCAGGCTATGGCCAAAAACTTTAATCCGGTTAAATATGATGCGGATGCATGGGTGCGCATGGCTAAAGATGCCGGCATGAAATACATTGTAATTACTGCCAAGCACCATGATGGTTTCGCGATGTTTAAAACCAGCGCCAGTAAATGGAATATTGTTGATGCAACACCTTATGGTAAAGATGTGTTAAAACCATTAGCTGCTGCATGCAAAAAATATGGTATTAAACTGGGCTTTTATTACTCACAGGCGCAGGATTGGAATAATCCCGGCGGTGCCGTAGCCCGTAAAGTATCGGCCGAAGGTTGGCCTAATCCTGATTCTGCAAAGATAGATGCTTATACCAAAGAACATAGCGGCCATTGGGATCCGTATCAAACTACGGCAACTATGGGTGAATACATTGACCGTGTGGCCGTACCACAGGTTAAAGAGTTGCTAACCAATTATGGTGATGTAGCTGTTTTATGGTGGGATACCCCAACTGGTATGACTGATGAATACGCTGAAAAGCTGAACGCGGTTTTAGCCCTACAGCCTAATATTATCACCAACGACCGTTTAAAACGCCCTAATTTTTCGGGCGATACCAAAACGCCTGAGCAAAAAATACCAAGCCTGAGCGAGCTGGATGGTAAGGACTGGGAAACCTGCATGACCATGAACGGAACATGGGGTTACAAGAGCTATGATAACAAATGGAAAACACCGGAAACATTGATACATAACCTGTGTGACATCGCATCAAAAGGTGGTAATTATCTGCTCAATGTAGGGCCAGATCCACTGGGCCAGTTTCCACAAGGAAGCATTGATGATTTAAAAGCTATTGGTGCCTGGATGAAAGTGAACAGCGAAGCTATTTATGCTACAACAGCCAGTCCGTTACCCGCATTGGCATGGGGTCGTTGCACCAAAAAGGTTGAAGGTGACAAAACAATCCTATATTTATCTGTATTTAACTGGCCAACCAATGGAAAATTAACAGTGCCCGGATTAAAGAATAAAGTAATATCAGCCAAACTATTGGCAAGCGGTACAGTGCTGAAAGCACAGGAAGGAAAAGATGGTTTAGAGATCAGTTTGCCTGAAAAGGCGCCGGATGCCATCGCATCAGTAATTAAAGTAGAAGTAAAAGGCTCGGTTGAAAACAACACTACAGCCAATGGTAAAATGAAATCAGGATCAATAGACTAACCTATAAATATGAACTTTAAGAAACTGAACCTGCTTACCGGCACCATTTTAATAAGCATTTTAACAGTAAATGCCCAAAATACGGCTGTACCTGTACAAGATAATTCAGCTTATATTTTAACGCCTAAGCCGGGCCCAAAACCTCATATTAACGGCCCTAAAGTATTCGGGGTACGCCCGGGCCATCCCATTTTGTTCACTATACCTGCAACAGGTATAAAGCCGATGCAGTTTTCGGCTGATAACCTGCCGGCAGGTGTTAAGCTGAATGCGGCTAACGGGCAGTTATCAGGATCGGTTGCAAAGGCCGGTACTTATAACTTGGTGCTGCATGCAAAGAATAAAGCGGGCAATGATAAGCGCGATTTTAAACTGGTTGTAGGAGAGGAGATTGCCTTAACACCGCCTATGGGTTGGAACAGCTGGAACATTTATGCCGCGAAAGTTACACAGGAGTTGTTGCTTGCTAATGCAAGGGCCATGGCAAGCTCAGGATTGATAGATCACGGCTGGAGTTATATGAATATTGACGATGTTTGGCAAGGTGCACGCGGTGGTGAATTTCATGCGATACAACCTAACCCTGAAACATTCCCCGATATGCAGAAAGCCAGCGACGAAATACATAGCCTGGGGCTTAAATTGGGCATTTACTCAACCCCATGGGTAGAATCATATGGGCATCATATCGGTGGCTCGGCGATGAATCCTGAAGGTACATTTGAAAGAACCAAAGAAACCATTGCCCGCAATAAAAAGCTATTGCCTTACGCCCTGGGTACCTATGATTTTGTAGACCAGGATGTGAAACAATGGGCAAAATGGAATGTGGATTACCTGAAATATGACTGGAGCCCGATTGAAATGCCTGAGACAAAAAAGATGTTTGACGCATTACGTAAAAGCGACAGGGATATTGTTTTAAGCTTGTCGAACAGTACACCGTTCGCGTCAATAGCAGAACTTTCAACCGTATCGAACGCGTGGCGTACCGGCGGCGATATCAGGGATAGCTGGAAGAGTTTAAAGCCAAGACTATTTACCCAGGATAAATGGGCGCCTTATGCAAGGCCGGGTCACTGGAACGATCCTGACATGATGATTGTAGGCGTTGTTGGCTGGGGAAAGAATTATCACCCAACTTTGCTTACGCCTGATGAGCAATATACGCATGTGAGCGCCTGGTGTTTAATGTCGGTACCATTATTGTTGGGATGCGATATGACCAAGCTTGATGACTTTACGTTGAGCCTGCTCACCAATGATGAAGTTTTAGCTGTTAACCAAGACCCGCTGGGCAAGCAGGCTACAGTAGTATCAATGCAGGGTGAGACCGGTGTATTGGCTAAAGGACTTGAAGATGGTTCGATAGCTGCCGGCCTATTTAATCCCGGCGATAATGGTAAGCAACAGGTTGTTTTAAAATGGGATGACCTGAAAATTAAAGGCAAATACATTGTGCGCGACCTATGGCGCCAAAAAGACCTGGGTACATTTGATGGCGAATTTAAAGCCGATGTAAACCAGCATGGCGTAGTAATGGTAAGTCTGCGCAAAGCAAAATAATTTTTCGGATAAGGGAAAATAACAAGTGGAAGCATCAGGGTTTTAATCCTGGTGCTTTTTTTTATGAGGTTAATACTCAAAAGCCGTTCTGGCGGTTAATAGTATAAATATCCGGAATTTGCCGTAATTTAGTCTGATTAATCCAGCTATTAACCGAACACCACCTGTTTGTTTTGAGTAAGGCACGCAACATAGTACTTATTGCTTTATGCTTGTTTTTGCAGGCACTGTGCGCGTATGCCCAAAATTCGCTTGTTTTTAAAAATATTAATGTAGACAATGGTTTGCCACAAAATTCTGTGTTATCTGTTTTGCAGGACAAAAAAGGTTACCTATGGGTAGGCACTTTTGATGGCCTCAGCAGGTTCAACGGCCTTGAATTTAAGGTCTATAAAAATCAGATCAACAACGATAAAAGTATAAGTAGCAATAAAATTAGTAAGTTGTTTTTGGATAGGGAAGGTAACGTATGGGTTGGCGCTGTTGATTGCCTTAATCTGTTCGATCCTACAACCGAGACCTTTAAACGGTTTAAAGTTTCAAATACTACCTCAAGTAACGGCGTACTAAGCATAACCCAGGATGCCGCGGGCAATATACTGGTAGGCAGTTATAATGGCCTGTACTATTTAAAACCCGGCAAAACAGCTACAGAATATTCCTTACACAGATCGAATATATGCGGTAATGAGAAGATCAATTGCTTGTATATAGATAAAGAACAGAATATCTGGTTAGGCACGGGGCACGCGCTTAAAATATACAGTCCTTCTAAAAAAGCATTTTTACCCTTGCCGTCGTCGTTGCAGGCTTATAAAACGCTGTCGAGCAGTGTTATCCGTAATATTATCCAGGATAAGAATAACAATTACTGGATAGCCACAGAAACTGACGGCTTGTTCTATTACAATGTTAAAAACCAAACCTGTTTTAATTACACACAGGATAACGGCTTGCTAAGCAGCACCGTAAGAGCTGTTTTTGAAAAGGAAAAAAACGAGATATGGGTAGGGACAAAAAAGGGCCTGAATATTATCAATACCCGCACCAACCAGATCAGCAAGTTTGTTAATGATCCATTCGATCCAAATTCGATAAGTCAAAACTCTATCCGGTGTATTTTTAAAGATAACGAGAACAACGTATGGCTCGGTACCTTTAATGGCGGATTGAACTGTGTATACAGCCAGTTTGATAACTTCCATTCGCTGGGCCTTAAATCGGGCAAAGCCAACAGCCTGTCTTATAACATTGTAAATTCCATTTATAAAGATTCAAAAGGAGGGTTCTGGATAGGTACGGATGATGGGGGCCTTAACCATGTAGACAGTAACCTGCTGCATAACCATATTTATTACCAGTACAACGGCCAAAGCCGCGAGTTATTAGGTAACAGTATAAAAAGCATAGCGCCGCATCCCGATACGGATAAGCTATGGATAGCTACCGGGAGCGGTTTATGTGTGTTTAACAAAAGGTCGGGTACATTTACAACAACTAATCTTATAGCCAAGCCTACCGAGCCAGGCTTTATTCAGAATTATGTTTTACTGAAAGATGAGCATGGTTTATGGATCGGCACAAGTTTTAGCGGCTTATATTACCTGGAAGAAAAGGGTTCGCTGCATCATTACAATACAACCAGCAAAAACATTAATACGCTGTTTAAGGATGGCGACTATTTGTGGATAGGGTTAAATAATAATGGCATTAACAGGTTGGATTTGAAAACTCAAAACCTGGTTACTTATAAAAATGATCCTAATAATGCCTTCAGTGTACACAATAACGCCATATCGAACATCTATAAAGATTCGAAGAACAGGTTATGGGTATGCACCGACGGCGGTGGTTTGAATTATTTTGATGTTAAAGCCAACAAGTTTTACGCCATTGATGAGCCTTTTGGTATTGGCAGCAACACAACGCATGGGGTATTGGAAGACAGAGATGGCCGTTTGTGGGTGAGCACGAATAAAGGCATATCGTCAATAACTTTTAAAAAGTTCGATCTTCCTTTTAACAAAACTGATTTCATTATCGAAAATTATACCGTTGCTGATGGTTTGCAAAGTAACCAGTTTGTGCGCGGCGCGGCTATAAAGGCCAGTAATGGTAACCTGGCATTCGCGGGTATTAACGGGGTAACAGTTTTTGATCCCGAAAAAATAAAGATCAATAACATTAAGCCGCGGGTTATTTTTACCGATTTTTCCATTTTTAATAAATCCATCTCTTTTGCTGATGAAGGTTCGCCACTGCATAAAGCTATTGATGAAACCGATGAAATAACATTAAGCTATAGCCAGGCATTCTTCAGCCTTAAGTTTGCCGCGCTTAACTATATTAATCCCGATAAAAACCAGTTCGCCTTTAAGATGGAGGGCTTTTCGGATAACGACTGGCATTATATAGGCAACCAGCGGATAGTTACCTATACCAACCTTGACCCGGGCACTTATTACCTGAAAATTAAAGCGGCTAACAATGACGGTATCTGGAATGATATACCGCGTGTTTTAAAAATAGTTGTACTGCCGCCCTGGTGGAAAACCTATTATGCTTTTACAGGATATCTGGCCATTACCATATTTCTGTTATACCTTTTTAACCTGTATTCTAAAAAAACAGAACGTTTAAAGAATGAGCTGCAGTTTGAATCGATGAGCCATAGTAAAGACCAGGAACTCGCCCAAAAGCAACTGAGTTTTTTTGTAAATATATCGCACGAGATCAAAACGCCGCTCACCATGATCATGGCTCCGCTTGAGCGGATGATAGAGATGAACCTGGGTAATAACAAGGTTCAAAACCAGCTGCAATTGATGCAGCGTAACGGCGAACGCCTCATCAGGCTCATTAACCAGTTGCTCGATAAAAAGAAACTGGAAACAGGAAACATGCATTTACAAGCCGCAGAAGGTAATATTGTAAGCTTTGTAAAAGAAATACAACTGGCTTTTGATGGTCTGGCTAAACTTAAGAACATTACCCTGGAATTTAATGCCAAAAAGCAGGATATAAAATTGTGGTTCGACAGGGATAAACTGGAAAAAGTATTGTACAACCTGTTATCAAACGCTGTAAAGTTTACACCCGATTATGGTAAGATAACCGTTTCGGTAGGAATTGAAGATGATTTAGTAATAATCATTGAAGATAATGGCTGCGGTATACAACCTGCCAATATCGATAAGATATTTACCCAGTTCTACCATTATGATAATGATGTTAAAATAGATGGCACGGGCCTCGGTTTAGCTTTTTCGAAGGAACTGGTTGAAATGCATCATGGGCAGATTAGTGTAGAAAGCCGACCTGAAACAGCAGATGCGGATGGTTATACCCGTTTTAAAGTAAGTTTGCCTGTTGGCGTGGCGCATTTAAAAGAAGCAGAGATTGCCGGTAATTTTAAAGACAGTGAAGATATACTGAACTATAATCAATCAGAAAAGAGCATCAAAGCACAATTGCAGCTTAAAAAGAAAGCCATGCTTGATAAAGAAAAGCGAGAGAGTTTTTCGATGCTGATAGTTGAGGATAACGGGGATGTGCTGAACTTTATGAAAGAAAGCTTTATAGCTGATTTTGAAGTGCATACCGCGAGCAACGGTATTGATGGTTTAAACAGGGCGAAGGAGGTGAGCCCGGATATTATTATCAGTGATGTGATGATGCCTGGTATGAACGGCATAGAGTTATGTAGTAAACTAAAATCAGACATTTATACCAGTCATATACCGGTGATACTGTTAACAGCACGCACCCAACTGATATTTAAAATGGAAGGCATTGAAACAGGTGCCGACGATTACATTACCAAGCCTTTCAATTTCAGCCTCATTGAGGCCCGCGTATGGAACCTGATAGAGAACAGGCAGAAATTAAGGGAACGCTATCAAAAAGAGATTAAGCTTGAGCCGCAAAACATCGCGATAAGCAACCTCGACGAAGTGTTTTTAAATAAAGTATTGAGCTACATAGAACAGCACATTGCCGATGAAGACCTGAGCGTTGAGCAGTTAAGCCAGGTTGTGGCCATGAGCAAGAGCTCGTTCTACAAAAAGATCAAATCGTTAACCAACCAAACTGGCATTGAGTTTATACGTACCGTGAGGATAAAACGCGCTGCGCAACTGTTGGCTATGGGCCAGTTAACCGTTAACGAAATTGCCTATATGGTAGGCTTTATGGATGTAGATTATTTTAGGAAGTGCTTTAAAGAGCACTTCAATTACACGCCGAAGGAACACCCTGTTTCTAATATCACAGAGTTATAACCGATTAATTTTCAGTTTTTTATTTGGATACCCTGCTATTTGTGTTTTGCATAAAAACAGATTTATCGGGTAATTATTACCTAAATACCATGGTTTTGCAAACAGGTTGCCGCTTAACTTTGGTTTAACCAAGCAGGATAATTAACAATATCCGAAATTAAACCAATGTGCCCCCGTGGCATTGATATTAACCGATTATGAAACCACAATTACTCAAAGTCTCAACAGGGCCTGCACAGTCATTTAGTGTACGCCAGGATTTGGTTCCGCATTTTAACAACAAATGGCACTATCATCCGGAAATTGAATTGATACACTTTAAGAAAGGCGAGGGTACTCAATTTGTAGGTGATAGCATTAAACAATTTAAAGCCGGCGACATTGTACTCATCGGCTCGCAGTTGCCGCATTACTGGAGGTTTGATGATTCTTATTTTAAAGAAGACGCCAAAAAAACCACCGATGTACGGGTAGCACATTTTTGTGAAAACTTTTGGGGTGAGCAATTTTTACTGCTGCCCGAAAACAAACTGCTAAAGAACGTACTTGAAAAAGCTAAGCGAGGCATTAAAATTAATGGCAAAACAAAGGCGGTAGTTGCTGATATTTTGGAACGTATGCTGCACAGTGAAGGCTCCGAAAGGATCATTTTACTGATGGAAGCATTGAATGCTATTGCCAATTGTAACCAGGTTACTGTTCTTGCATCTATCGGGTTCCGTAACAATGCTACCCTGGCGTCGGACAATGAGCGCATTAATGCCATTTATGAATATACTCTGGCAAACTTCCGTAATAAAATACACCTGGAAGACGTAGCGGCTATAGCTTACATCAGCCCGAACTCATTTTGCAGGTACTTTAAATCGCACACGCAAAAAACATACTCACAGTTTTTAATTGAATTAAAGGTTGGGCATGCCTGCAAGCTGCTTATCGAAAATAAGGTGATCATTAAGCAACTGTGTTATGAAAGTGGCTTCAACAATTTTGCAAGCTTCCATAAATTCTTTAAACAGATTACCGGCAAGAGCCCGTTAAGCTATCAAAAGGAGTTTATGTACCAGTCTTAAAATAATCCAATCACAATATCATTAAAAAGCCCCCATAGTTTATATGGGGGCTTTTTAGTTTGCTTACTTGGCTGCCTGCTGTGGTAAATGCCTTGCTTTAAATTGCGCTGCATATAGCGAGGTTAATACAAGCCCTTTTTTATTCTGGCCTTCCCAATAGCCATCTTCACGATCTTTAAAGTGACCGGGGTCTCTGCTACCGTGCAACCCAATGCAATAATTCTGACCGCTAACCCATGGTTTTTGTACAACAGCCTTCGCCGCTGTACAGTTCCATAATATTTGTGTAACGCCGCTCCAGCCGTGGCCGCTGCCCATATTGCCCCGATCCTGGATATCAATATCACCATCGCTCACAATGTTGTCATACAAAGTGCCGCTTGCCCAACGATGGTGCGGGCCCGCATCTGCATGGGTGTTTTTGGCCGTGCTGTTATAAAAAACATTGGGGCCGCAAACTTTGGCGCCGGTTACATAATCATGGCGCCCGTCTTCGGCCTGGCAATTTAAAAAGAGGTTGAGCTGGCCTGTGTTGTTGAATGAGTAGCGCCTTCCGCCCGTAATGACCGATTTTGCGTCGGTGCACTTACATTCAGTTACAGTTATATTACGCGAGCCGCCCTCGGTGCTCACACAGGCATAACCAAAGTAACGCGATGCTACATTTTTTACCCATCCGTTCTCCGTATTTCTTATGCCGATAGCTATCCAGCCATGGTTCTCGTCGGTATCATTGGCATATTCCGATTCAAAACGAATATTCTCTACACCAACTTCGGCAATGCGGCCGGCGTAGGTATATTTATATATCGCGCCGCCGCCATATTTTGTTTCCATCTGCATTACAATGGGATTGTCGATAAAAATCTTATTGCCTTCAACTTTAGTGATCATGCGCTCATAATGCATATCGTATTCGCCCGGCTTCCATTGTTTGGTACCCTGGCGTGCTACTATCTGATCCATTTTCAGATCATGTATCCAGTTTTCGGGACTGGGGCGATAAACAATGATACGGTCGCCAACAGCATAACCCGCTGCCGATGCTACATTGAACGATGTTGTACCCACAGGTACAAAACCATCGGTTATTTTTACCCTTGTGTTTGGTGTTTCTTTAAGCGCGCCTTTGCCTCCGATATTTAATAAGGTACGCTGGCCGGCCCCCGAAGCAATAATGATGGTACCTGTTTTAGCTTCCGATCCTTCGCCGCGCAATACAATACCGCCGGCTGTTATGCGCAGACTGTCGGCCACTTTATATATGCCTTTTTTTAATAAGATCGTTCCGCGATAACCATTGGCATCAGGTGTTAGTTTAGATACCTCGTTTATGGCATCCTGTATCAATTGCTGCGCATTGCCACCTGTAGGAGCGCTGATGGTTTTAACAACGGGTATGTTGGGCATTTCCCTATCGCCTTCATGGTAGCCAACCCGGCTAAAGTCGGGCAAAATATTGCCTTGTTCATCAGGATGATAGGTGAGTGTACCGTCGGCGTTTAGGGTTACTAATTTTGATTGCCATTCATCTTTATTGATACTAAAAGCCATGGCGGTTAACGCGGCAATGGTGAGTACGCTTATCCGTTTTATAAATTTCATTTTCATATTTCTTTTTTCTGTCGCGATTAAACCGGTTGGTTTGTCCGCTTAGGTTTGATGAAATAAATTAAGATATAATCTCACTGGCATCATTATAGTTAATTGGCTTGTTCTTCAATGTAACCAACACTATCAATGATGTTACATAAATACCGTTTAGGTTAATATTCTTGCATAGGATGTTGGCAACGGATAATAATCACTTTCTGATAAGGGTAATTTTGAGAGATAAAATTACTTGTATGTTAAAACTGATCCGTGCCTTCGTTATCCCTCTTGTTTTTACTGTGCTGATGTTTTCTGTGGCGCACGCGCAATTGCTTAAAGACGCTATACAGCCGGCTATTAAAAGTGCCGGCTTTAAAATGGAAGGCTATATATTATGGTGCCCTTCGGTTATTAAGGTGGGCAATACTTATCACATGTTTGCTTCGCGCTGGCCTGAAAAGTATGGCCTTGCGGGATGGACAACCTACTCGGAAATAGTGCGTGCCACCGCGGATAACCTGTACGGGCCATACACCTTCCAGGAAGTGGTATTGCAAAAGCGTGAGGGTAAATGGGATAAAGAACGTGCCCATAACCCCAAAATAGTTAAGGCTGGTGATACCTACGTGCTATACTATATATCAAGCGCCAATAAAACAGGGTATGCCTGGGCCAAATCAATCACCGGCCCCTGGAACCGGATCGATTCGGTAGCGATGCCTTTTTCAAACCCGGCGCCTTTGGTAAAAAAAGACGGCAGTATTTACGTTTTTGGGCGCAAGGTGATAAACGATGTGAGGGCGGCGCAGGTTTATACAGCACCGGGCTATAATGCTGCATATCATCTGCTGGGCGACGGCTCAAACCTGCTGCCTGATAATTGCGAGCTGGAAGATCCAACCATCTGGTGGGCATCAAACCAATACAATGTATTGCTGAGCGATTTTAAAGGCAAACTTACCGGTACGTCCAAGGCAGGAGCGCAGTATTACTCCAAAGAGGGGATCACATACAAAGCAGCTTCAAAAGAACCTGTTTATGGCAAAACCGTAGCGTATACAGATGGCAGCACACAAACTTTTGCCCGCCGTGAGCGCCCTTTTGTTTATCCTAATGAGAAAGGTGAGATAACGGCTATGTTTACTGCTTGTCTTACCCCTGATGGCCAATCGTGGATAGTGGTTAACCCGGTTAAAAATTATGTACCGCCTGTGTTTTAAATGATTTTTCTGAATGCAGGTATTTTCAGTTAGTCCTCTATGGCTTCGATACCTTGTTCTTTAAGTTTCTCAAGGTGTTCCCTCATTGTATTAAGTTGTTCCTGGGAATGCCCTTTCCAATCCGTTACTTCACCAATAACCCGAAGTGTGTCTTTGGTGCGGTATGACTTAGTTGGATTGCCCGGAAATTTCTTATCAGTGAGATTAGGGTCGTCTTCAAACGATCCGGTTGGCTCCACTATATAGATTCTGCCGCGTCCTTCGCCTACGGCGAGTTCTGCACCCCAGGTAGCTGCTTCTAAAGTGGCGGTTAGATATACGTATTTAGCCTTGTTTCTTTTTCCGTAATTTGAACTGAAACCAGGTGCGATCAGATCGCCAATATTCAGATTTGCCTTGGTGCCATGATAGAGTTTTTCTGATGTTGAGTAGCTGGCAGGCGGGGTTGATTTATCCATTTGTAATTTATTTTTACTTCAACGCTTTTTACTGTCGTAAAATTTTATCCATTGCCTTTCCTTTTGCTAATTCATCAACCAGCTTATCTAAATAACGAACTTTTTGCATGAGTTTGTCCTGAATGTCTTCCACACGATAGCCGCAGATCACACCTGTTATTTTTGAAACATTTGGATTTATTTGTGGAGCCCGGGCAAAAAAGGTTTCAAAATCAGTTTTATCGTCGATGTGTTTTTGTAATGATTGTTTATCATATCCTGTTAGCCAAAATATAATATCATCAACTTCCGCTTTTGTGCGCCCCTTTCTCTCTGCCTTGTTTATATAAAGCGGATAAACACTTGCAAAAGACATTCTGTATACTCTTGAATTATCCATCTTACTTATGTTAATGAAGCAATATCTAAAAAGAGTTAAAAAATAAAACCGCTTCCAGGTATATCAGAAGCGGTTTTTAAATTTTGTGACCCCTCAGGGATTCGAACCCTGGACCCAATGATTAAGAGTCATTTGCTCTACCAGCTGAGCTAAGGAGTCATTATTTTAAGGACGGCAAATAAACAATTTTTTTAGCAGAAAGCAAAGAGCTAAAAGCACAAAGCTCCTTTGTCACTTTCACCTTTCAGCTTTATGCCATCGCATACATCTCTTCCCTTTGCTTTTTTACCGCTTCGCTGTTGATGTATTCATCATACGTCATCAGTTTATCTATTACGCCTGCCGGTGTTAACTCAATGATACGGTTGGCAACGGTTTCGGTAAGCTCGTGGTCACTTGAGGTGAACAGGATGGTGCCTCTGAAGTCCTGCATGCCATTGTTTAGCGCGGTGATCGATTCCAGGTCGAGGTGATTTGTCGGTTCGTCAAAAAGCAGCACGTTGGCTTGTTGCAGCATCATACGGCTGAACATGCAACGCATTTTCTCGCCACCGCTCAGTACATTGCTCTTTTTCAATACTTCTTCACCAGAAAACAGCATCCTGCCTAAAAAACCGCGGATAAACTGGTCGTCCTGATCGCCTTCGCTGTATTCACGCAGCCAGTCTATCAGGTTTTCGTCCTTACCTTTAAAGTATTCGGCATTGTCAACCGGTATATCGGCAGCTTTAATGGTAACACCCCATTTAAAGTCGCCTTTAAAATCCTTGTCACGACCCATTAAAATATTGTAGAAGGCGGTTGTAGCTAAACTGTTTTGCGACAGGATAGCAATCTTATCACCTTTATTTACCATCAGCCTGATATCGCTGAACAATACTTCGCCGTTCAGGGTTTTGCTTAAACCTTCAACCTGTAATATCTGGTCGCCGGCTTCGCGGCCAAGGTTATTGAATATGATGCCGGGGTATTTACGGTTTGATGGTTGGATCTCGTCCAGATTGATCTTATCCAAAGCTTTTTTACGGCTGGTTGCCTGTTTGGATTTAGAAGCATTGGCACTAAAGCGGCGGATAAAATCCTGCAGTTCCTTCACCTTGTCTTCCAGTTTCTTATTCTGATCGGAACGTTGTTTTAAGGCTAACTGGCTCGATTGATACCAGAACGTATAGTTACCGGTATAAATGGTCATCTTACCAAAATCAATATCCACAACGTGGGTACAAACGGTATCTAAAAAGTGCCTGTCGTGCGATACTACCAGTACGATGGCTTCGTATCCCGCAAGGAAATCTTCCAACCAGGCAATGGTGTTTATGTCCAAATCGTTGGTAGGCTCATCCAGCAGTAAAATATCGGGTTTGCCAAACAGCGCCTGCGCTAATAACACACGTACTTTTTGATTGCCGTCAAGCTCTTTCAGTAGTTTGTAATGATGCTCTTCTTTTATGCCTAAATTGCTCAATAGGGTAGCGGCGTTACTTTCAGCATTCCAGCCATCCATTTCGGCAAAAATATTTTCCAGTTCTCCGGCGCGCTCGCCGTCGGCATCGCTAAAATCTTCTTTCAGATAAATAGCGTCCTTTTCTTTCATTACCGAATACAATTCCTTGTAACCCATCATTACGGTTTCGATCACCGGGAACTCATCAAACGCGTAGTGATTTTGATTTAAAACCGCCATGCGCTCGCCGGGAGTAAAGCTGTACGAACCGCTGGTAGGGTCGATCTCGCCCGACAGGATCTTTAAAAAAGTTGATTTACCGGCACCGTTAGCGCCAATAATACCATAACAGTTGCCCTGGGTAAACTTTAAATTTACATCCTCAAAAAGTGTGCGTTTGCCATAACGCAATGAAAGATTAGAAACGGTAATCATGCTGCAAAGGTACGGTTTTTAAGCCAAAATTGGAAGATGGTGCGACGATGGTTTATGGATACACTGTAAGTTTTTATAAATTAGCTATTGTGAACGATATAGATTTTAACCTTGCCCGGCAGAAACTCGCGGAACAGATAAACCAAACCCTGGGTAAAAACAAAGTGCTGCAGCTTACCAGCGCTTTACTTGCTGAAACAACCGCCGGGGCCGATCTGCTTGCGCTCACCTTTTATCCTAAAAAAGAGATAGCGTTTAGGGCTGCCTGGATATTGGAGAACCTGTTTTGGGCCGATCCGCTAAAGTTTATTGATGACATTGACGACCTTGTTGCCAAATTGCCGCTGGTTAAAAACGAAAGCAGCCTGCGCCATTATTTCAAAATCCTGATCCAGTTAACTGATAAAAGGATAGATAAGCAAATAGCGCAAAAGATAAGTGCTATGGATATGGAGCCGGTAATAAGCCGCTGTTTTGATCTGCTGATAGATGAAAGTTCGCCCATAGCATTAAAAGTATTTGCTATGGAACTGCTCTTTAACCTGCGGCACCGTGAAGACTGGATAACCGAAACGCTTATTGGCCAGATACAGCTATTGATGGAAGACGGCGGACCGGCCATACGCGCACGCGGCCGTATGGTACTGCGTAAACTGATGCGTTAACTATTTGTTATACTCGAACGATAAAGCGCCCGAAGGGCAATTTTGTACCGTGCGCACAATTTCTGCTGTACTGCCGTTTTCCATTACCACCCATGGCCTTCGCCTGGGATTAAAAACAGGTAGTAACCCCCGTGCGCAATTAGCACTGTGTATACACTTTTCGGGCTGCCAAAAAACGGTGATGTCGTCGTTTTTATATTTTTTGTTCAAACTGCTCATGGTACCAATGATTGATTTATTGATGGAGTGATTTACTGATTAAAATTACGAAAACAATCTATCATTCAATAAATCAAAAATCAATCACTCAAAAATTTCTATGTCACGGATGGTTTGACGCTTCGATCTGTGGGTGGTTCAGCTTGGCCTCGATGGCCGATGAACTGTTATTGGCATATGTGCCATATGCATTTACCAGCACACCTTTTAAATTGTATTTTTCTGACTCGATAGCATACACTATCGACATGTCCGACGGATTGGTTATGCCTTCAAAACGGTAAAATTCTTTTATCTCAAAATCATCAGCATACATCTGTATGTTTTGATCGTTGGCATTTACGGTATCTTCGTCAAGCGTTAGGTTTGCGGTATAACCACGTTTGTTCAGGTCGGCCAATGCATCAACTAAGGTTTCATAACTTTTCATAGGATATATAAATAAAAAAAGGTTACTCAATTAAATGAATAACCTTTTTTGTTAAAGCTTGTTTTAGTTAAACTGATATTTATCCCGAGCAGGTAATGCAGCCTTCTTCCATTGAGCAGGTTGGGCCGGCCGGTATTTCGTCAGCTATTTCGGTAACATGTTCAGGTATAACCGGTTCCATGTTTTTGCCGCCCTGGTTCTCTACCGTAAACTTAACCGCTTGCGACGCTGCTTGTGTGCGCAGGTAGTACATGCCGGTTTTTAACCCTTTTTTCCATGCATAGAAGTGCATCGATGTTAGTTTAGAAGCGTTTGGCGAGCTAACAAACAGGTTAAGCGATTGCGACTGGCAGATATAAGCGCCCCTGTCGGCAGCCATATCTATAATGTTACGCATCTTAATTTCCCATACGGTTTTGTACAGGTCTTTCATATCCTGTGGTATCTCAGGAATATCCTGGATAGAACCATTCGCACTAATGATCTGGTTCTTCATATCGTTGTTCCAAAGGCCCATGTTCACCAAATCGCGCAGCAGGTATTTGTTTACGATAACAAACTCACCACTCAATACACGGCGGGTGTAAATGTTCGAGGTATATGGCTCAAAACATTCGTTGTTACCTAATATTTGTGATGTTGACGCGGTAGGCATCGGCGCAACCAATAAAGAGTTACGTACACCGTGGTTCATCACGTCCGAGCGCAAATCTTCCCAGTTCCAGCGTCCGCTGTCGGGTGTTACGTTCCATAAATCGAATTGGAATTGTCCTTTCGATAAAGGTGAACCTTTAAAGGTCTCGTAAGCGCCTTCTTTTATCGCCAGGTCTTTCGAAGCCGTCATGGCCGCGAAGTAAATGGTTTCGAAGATCTCTTTGTTCAGTTGTTTGGCTTCGTCGCTTTCAAACGGTAAGCGTAAGCGGATAAAGGTGTCGGCCAGGCCCTGCACACCTAAACCGATAGGGCGGTGGCGGAAGTTTGAATTGCTGGCCTCAACAACAGGGTAGTAGTTGTTATCGATTATCTTATTCAGGTTGATAGTTACCTGGTAAGTTACTTCGTACAGTTTTTGATGATCGAACACGCCGGCGGTAACATATTTAGGCAATGCTAACGATGCCAGGTTACAAACCGCAACCTCATCTGCCGATGTGTATTCGATGATCTCGGTACACAGGTTCGAGCTTTTTATGGTACCTAAGTTTTGTTGGTTTGATTTACCATTGGCGGCATCTTTATACAACAGGTAAGGTGTACCGGTTTCTACCTGGGCATCTAATATGTGGAACCAAAGTTCCTGCGCTTTAATGGTTTTGCGGGCACGGCCCTCGGCTTCGTATTTGGTATACAGGGCCTCAAACTCTTTACCCCAGCAATCAGCCAGTCCGGGTGCTTCGTGCGGGCAGAACAAGCTCCATTCGCCATCGGCTTCAACGCGCTCCATAAATAAGTCGCATATCCACAGGGCATAGAACAGGTCGCGGGCACGCATTTCTTCTTTACCGTGATTTTTACGCAGGTCTAAAAACTCAAATATATCCGCATGCCATGGTTCCAAATATATCGCGAAAGCACCTTTACGCTTACCGCCGCCCTGGTCAACATAACGGGCGGTATCGTTAAACACCTTCAGCATCGGGATGATACCGTTGCTGGTACCGTTTGTGCCGCTGATATAAGAGCCTGTAGCACGTACGTTATGCACGCTCAGGCCAATGCCGCCTGCGCTTTGCGATATCTTGGCCGTTTGCTTTAAGGTATCGTAAATACCGTCAATACTGTCATCCTTCATGGCTAATAAAAAGCATGATGACATTTGGGGCTTTGGTGTACCGGCATTGAATAGGGTAGGTGTGGCGTGGGTAAACCAGCGCTCGCTCATCAGGTTATAGGTTTTTATAACGCTGTCGATATCACCTTTGTGGATGCCAACCGATACGCGCATAAATAAATGCTGCGGGCGCTCGGCTATTTTGCCGTCTAATTTTAGCAGGTATGATTTTTCGAGGGTCTTAAATCCGAAATAATCGAAACCGAAGTCGCGGTCGTAAATAATGGAGCTGTCTAATATCTCGGCATTAGCTTCGATCACATCCCAAACATCATCAGCTATCAGCGAAGCATTTTTGCCTGTCTTAGGGTCAACGTAAGTATGTAGCAAACGCATTGTTTCCGAGAACGACTTCAGCGTGTTTTTATGCAGGTTGGATACCGCTATGCGCGATGCCAGTAACGCATAATCGGGGTGCTTGGTAGTTAACGAAGCCGCGGTCTCGGCAGCCAGGTTATCCAATTCGGATGTGGTTACACCGTCAAACAAACCCTCAATTACCTTTTGGGCAACGTCTATCGGGTCTACCAATGTCGGATTTAAACTGTAGCACAGTTTCTCAATCCTGGCCGTTATCTTATCAAATTTTACGGATTCTTTTTTTCCGTCGCGTTTTATTACAAACATTGAGACCCCTCCTTTATTTCCCTTGCAGGAAATGATTTAATTTATTGTGATTGATTGTTATTTACTATTCTATTAATCGCTTCGGCTTAGAAATCCTCGTCCATCGAGAACGACTGGCTTTTTGCATCTGCCGAAAGCACCCCGCTTTTCTGATAATCTCCAACCCGTTTCTCAAAGAAGTTGGTTTTGCCCTGCAGCGATATCATTTCCATAAAGTCGAACGGATTTGACGCGCCATATAGCTTATCATAACCCAATTCTGCTAACCACCTGTCGGCCACAAACTCAATATACTGGCTCATCAGTTTGGCATTCATCCCGATAAGGGAAACAGGCAGCGCCTCGCTGATAAACTCTTTTTCTATCTCTACCGCGTCGGCAATAATTTTTGTTACCGCTTCGGCAGGCAGCTTGTTCTTTAACATACCATACAATAAGCATGCAAATTCGCAGTGCATCCCCTCATCGCGCGATATTAATTCGTTGCTAAAGGTTAATCCCGGCATTAAGCCGCGTTTTTTTAACCAGAATATGGAGCAAAAGCTTCCCGAGAAGAAAATACCTTCAACAGCGGCAAAAGCCACCAGTCGCTCGGCAAAAGTTCCGTTCTCTATCCATTTCAGCGCCCATTCGCCTTTCTTTTTAACACAAGGCACAGTTTCTATAGCATGAAACAAACGGTTCTTTTCGGTCGCATCCTTAATATAGGTATCGATAAGCAAAGCATAGGTTTCGCTGTGGATATTCTCCATCATGATCTGGAAACCATAAAAACAACGGGCTTCGGGCAATTGCACCTCGCTCATAAAGTTTACAGCCAGGTTTTCGTTCACTATGCCATCACTCGCCGCGAAGAACGCCAGGATATGCGATATAAAGTGACGCTCGCCATCGTTCATGGCATTCCAGTCTTTCATATCATCGCCTAAGTCAATCTCTTCGGCTGTCCAAAAGCTGGCTTCGTGCTTTTTGTACATCTCCCATATTTTAGGGTAATTGATGGGCAAAATCACAAAGCGGTCCTTGTTTTCCCTGAGCAGTAATTCTTGTTCGTTATCCATAGTGCTGTGTTGTACTGTTAAAATCGCCGGTGTTCACAAAAGTCGACAAACCATTAACCCTTTAATTTATGATATAAGGGGATGAGCGTACTTTTACAAAAACTTAGACGTGAAGCTCTGTTATGATCTTTTTGATTTTGTTAGATTTGAATTAGTAATCCGTTGTTTCTGAATTACATAAGGTCATTGCGACCTCGCTTGTCAAATCCTTAAAGATCCCTAAAAGAACTAAACCAAAGTTAAGGCTATAGGCCATTATTAGTATGTGATAGTTATACACAAGGGGGGGTACTTTTCAACAATTTGTAAGCGAAAAGTGACGTTCGTCATTGCATTTTTCTTCAAAGTATTTAATGCTCAGGCAACACCCCATGTTTATAAGTTTATGCTATCTTAATATCCCCTTAACTTTTAAACCAATTTAAGGCTAAATATTTTGGCATGTTTGTAAATGTTATCCACAACGTGTTATTAACTCGTTATAAAAGTGAATATATTTACCGCTCAATACCTAACCAATGATATTTCGTAAATGCTTTTTTATAGCTGCATCGCTCATCGCGACAAGCTACTGCCGCGCCCAGGTGATACCCGATTATGTTGCCGATCCTTCGGTATCCTGTTTTAACGGTACCTATTACCTTTACGGGACACAGGACATTGACCATGGCTTGGCGCAAATGGGGCCACCCGTGGTATGGAAATCAAAGGACCTGGTAAACTGGAGTTACAACGGTACCTTATTCAATAATATTGATTTTAGTAAGCCCTATACTTATACCGATGCCAAAGGCGCGCAAAAAACAGGCTATTTTCGCTATTGGGCGCCAGGCAAGGTATTAAAGCGCAATAATCAATACTACCTGTATGCCACCATTGTAAAACCCGACGGAGCAACGGGTACTTACCTGCTGCTGGCAGATAAGCCCGAAGGGCCGTTCCGTTTTAACGGAGGCACGGGCGTTTACTTTAACCAACCCGAAAAAGCAACCGAAGAAGCCAAGCCTGTAGCCCCGGATATTGATGGCGATCCTTTTGCCGATGATGATGGCTCTGCCTATATTGTGTGGCGCCGCCGTTTTGCATCAAAACTCAACGCCGATTGGACGGCCGTGACAGGGGAGACGGTGAGCATCCCAACAAAACGTGGCGGCTATTCCGAGGGGCCGTTCATGTTTAAACGGAATGGTTTGTACTATTATATTTATACGTTATCGGGCAATGCTAATTACTGCTATGCTTATATGATGAGCAAAAGCCCTTTAGGGCCGTATACCGCGCCCAATGGGCCGGATATTATCCTGCAATCAAATGTTTCGACAGGGATATGGGGCCCTGGCCATGGTAATGTGCTGCAGATCCCGGGAACGGATACTTACCTGTTTTTTTATTTAGAGTATGGTAACGGCGGCACCACACGCCTGGTATTCGCCAATAAAATGGAGTTTAATACCGACGGTACCATAAAACCCATCCAGGTAAACCGGGATGGCCTTGCCGGGATGGTAAAGAGTACGGCACCTGCTACTATTGCACCCATCGCGGTTACTGCGTCGAGCTTTGCTGAAGACAAGATCATTAAAGCCAGCATCGATACCGGCATCTCCACATTGCCAACTTTCCCTTCGCGTTATACAGGTCCAGGCGTAGTTGCAGTGCAACGCGTGTCAAGCTCAAAGCCGGAGAACGCTTTTGATAACTCGAACGGCACTTATTGGATGGGTGTTACAACAGATAAACAACCCTGGATACAAGCCGACTTCGGCGCGGTAAAAACGATAAAGTCATGCGATCTGTTCTTTGTAGAATCCAGCCTGGGTCATACCTGGAAACTGGAAAAATCAAAAGACGGCCAAAAATGGGAAACGGTTAAAATGCAAGCTGCCCCGGTTATTATGTCGCCGGAGAGCATCAGTAAAATAGGGCAGGCGCGCTATCTTAAACTTACCATATTATCCGGCGCACCGGGTTTATGGGAAATGAAGGTATACTAAACCGTTTAGTATACCTCTAAACATGCTTATGGCTGTTTATCGGGTGTGTTTAGTTTATAGAACCAGTATATACCGGCACCAATACAGGTGCCCGCTAACAGGATAAGGAATAAGGTTGCAAATGATATATTAACGCAATTGTCTGACAGGCCCGGGCCAAAATAGTCGTTTTTATCCCAAAAGAACAACCACATTAAAAACACGAACGTCCATAATACAAACACCCCGATAAGGCTATACTTTAACTTTTTTCGGGGCGCCCATAGTTCGCCGTATTTTTTAACTCCGAAAAACAGGGTGAGCGCTATAATAATGAGTACCAGGATAAGCGACAGGTTAATAATGAGCAATATTTGGCTATATATAGGAAGGATATTATGGCCACAGGGGTTAGTGGTTAAATAAACCCAAAAATCACTGAAGGATGCTTTGTCATGGTTGCGGTGTACAATTAAAACAGCAGTATCAATCACGCCAAAATTGCTGATGAGCGCGTTCTTCAGTTCATTGCTTGTGCCATCATTCCCCAAGAATTTTAAAGCAACACCGCCCAGTTCTTTATCCTTTACATATATATACTTTTTATTGAGCGTTATTTCATTATCGTACCATACTTTAAATACGCCGTCTTTATCTTTTGCAGTTACATACGCGACTGATTGATCATCATTATAGGCAACAGTCAGATCAAAGTAGGTGTTCTGTATATTATCATAGGCTATATAGCTGTTTTTAGCGCCTCTCCATTTTATACCATAATAGGGCAGGCATAGAATGATCTTCTTATTTCTTCCGGCCATATAGGCATCCATCCTGGCCTTAATGAAATTAGTGGCCGACATGGGATTGCCCGCCTCTGGTTTTTTGTTAAAGTCGATAATGAAATAGTTTACATACTGTTCAATGTTTTTAACATTATAAAAGATATTACTATTATCACCGGGTATGGTTACGCTTATAGTGTACTTCTTATTTTCTTTTTTATAAGCGGCATTAACATCGTATATAAGCGCTGTAAACGCGTTGGTATGTGCATTATTAAGTCCCTCAAAATCAAAATTTACACCTATGGCATTATACTTTTTAATTAACCGTACCAGGTTATCTGCCAGGTTATCCTTACTGTTATTTTTATCGAGTAAAGCAAATGTGCTTTTGGCTTGTGTAGTATAAACAGAAAGTATCACATTAACACCATGTTGCTGCGCACTGCTTATTATCCTGATATCGTCTCCGGGCAATGGTAATTTATCGGCATTAATTGCATAAACCAATGTGGTTATAAGTTTAAAGTTAATAGTATCGAAGCTTGAGGCCGCTACCGACATGGTGTCGGCCAGAAATCCCATAATTTCATACTTGCTATCATGTTTATAGGATAGCTTTTTAATGATCACCGAATCCTTGCTTTTTGATTGTACCGAATCAATAACAGGCGCTTTTAGTGTTTGCCATAAAAAATTAAGCTGGCTTTGTTTTTCAGCTGTAAGCGGTACCGCTGTTGCCGCATGTAATTTAGGTGGGGTGAATAAGGCTTGTGTATCCGGTTTTTTTGTGCTGAGTGTTTTGATTTGTTGCGACAGCGATTCAATTTTTGCGATAAGGGCAACAGAGTCGCTGGTTTTCTTACTTTTATTGTTTTTGTCGATAGCTATTTTACGGGTAAGCGAATCAACAATATGCTTGCGATTTATCGAGTCGAGCTTGTTTTGAAGCGTGTTGGCTTTATTTACCAGCAGGTTTATTTCGCCAACCGCGTTATTTAATTTTTTTGCCGCCGCCAGCGAATCTTTTCTGAAATAATCGCCTGATGTTTTTCGGATCCTTTTCCTTTCGTTTGCCCGAAACAGTTGATCTACAATTTTAGCTACCCCCTTTTTTTTAGGCGAGTCTATCGGAGCCGGCTTAATGGTATTGCTTAAACGGCCGTTTGTTTTTATCGGGGAATCAAAAAGCGTATGGATAAATATAATTGAGAAAAAAGAAATAAGCAATATCGAGATTTTCCCCATGGTGTTTTTCGGCGTAAAAATTTATATAAAGGTTCAAAAAAAATATTTAAATGATATTTTTTTTTTGATCTTTTATTCGTAACGTTACTGTTGATTAATGGATAATGAAAGAAATAAATATAGTTTTATGTTATATTTTATTTACTTAATTATAAGTTAACCTTTCCCCGATTATAAAGTAATAAGTTTCAGGCATAGCGCCATTATATATGGTTTGCTATTTTGTAGAGTATTTTAATTTAGATATAGATGATTTACGAGTCGTTGTCGTGTTTAACAGATGAGATAAATCAGTATTTCAAAAATAAACTTAAAACGGCCGAAGATGCGGTAGTGCTGTCAGGTATTGTAAGCCAGGATGGTACAGTGGCTATCCAGGGCGAAAATAAAATTATAGTAACGCTGGTAAACATTGAGAAAGAAATACTGGGCTCAACAAATGGGGCGCGTATAACCGGCGGCTCGGTAACTAACCAGTCGGCGGCACTCAATATTAACCTGTATGTATTGTTTTCGGCTTATTTTAAGCCGGGCAATTATACCGAGGCGCTTAGGTTTTTGTCGTTTGTTATTGCTTATTTTCAATATAAAAACGTTTTTACACGGGCAAATACCCCGCAGCTTGATGCCGGTATTGATAAACTGATCTTCGAAATGGCGAACATATCGCCCGAGCAGCTAAACAATATATGGGCATCATTAGGTGCCAAGTATATGCCATCGGTGGTTTATAAAATGAGAATGTTAACATTCGACGAATCGATAATTAAAGAATACAGGCCGGCTATTTCCAATATCGACGGAAATAACGGTGTAAAGTAACCCTATGAAGTACGCGTTTGATATATTAATGCAGGTGCAGTTTAACCACAGCTATTTTTCGGATGGCGTGTTTAACGGGCTTGGCGTTACTGTTGATAGCGAAACCCAAAAAGCGTTCAATAATCTTAGTTTGCTATATAAACCATTCAGAGGTGGCTTTTATATATTATATGATAAGAATTTTGCCGGAGCTGAGCGCTCAAGGGAAGACGTACTGAAAGAGAAACTCATATTTGAGTTCACCCTCGAATTAAAAGATCCTTTATTTTATAATTATACCGCTAATTTACCGCAGCAGATAGAAAAGTCCATTTACTATTTCCACAACTCATTAAACATCACCCCGGATGTTGGTAACGTGTTACATGCCGGTCAGTTTGTAAGCGAAAAAGATGTAGTTAATTTATCCGATAGCAGGCACCACTTTTTTAAAAAACCTTTCGGTAAGCTCAGTATTATGCTGCATCCCGGGCTCGAAACCAATTATAGCATCAATTTTAATGTTCGTCAAACTTACTGGCGCTATATTTTTATGAGCGAATATCTGCAAAAGCTGAACAGCCCTGCAATTATTGATGATAAAGAAACCAATGTTTTTGGTGAGCGCTTTGAGATCGACCTGCCCGACGCAAAAAAGGTATACGGTTTTGTATCGGCCAATAAGCTTAATTTAGGGCAAAAGCAGGATGTAATGTATCGCCTGGTCGAAAATTATGAACCCGGTACAGCAAAACACAAAGATGTGATCAAAGCATTGCCTTATCCTGATGTACGCTATATATCGCGCATACCAATTAAAGACACCAATCCCATTAATTATTCTGATATTTTTATACACTAAACCAAATTAACAACATGGCATCAACTTACATGACCCCGGGCGTCTACATCGAAGAGAAAAACGCCTTCCCAAATTCGGCGGTAGCGGTAGAAACCGCTGTCCCCGTGTTTATCGGTTACACCGAAACGGCAAGCACCAATGGTAAATCATTAGTAGGCAAGCCTACCAAGGTTACCTCGTTTGCAGAGTATCTTCAATATTTTGGCCCCGACGCCGCAAACCCTTATGTGCCACAGTACAACATATCCGACACCGCTCCAACAACAGCCGGCTTTGTTGAAAGTGAGGACAACACCATCACCATAGGCGCTAAAAAATGGTATGTAACGTCTAATAGCCCATTTTATATGTATAACAGCATCCGCCTGTTTTACGCTAATGGCGGCAGCTCATGCTATATATTATCAACCGGTGTTTACGGCCCTACAGCGGCAACCCCGGTAACAGCAGTAGCACAGGGAGATCTTACTCCGTTTGAGGTTTTAACCAAAGAGTTTGAGCCTACACTGGTAGTAATACCCGATGCCGTTGCTTTAGGCAAAGTTGCTTATAATACGGTATATACTACGGCACTACAGCATTGTGCCGATATGCAAAGCCGTTTTGCCATTCTGGATGTTGCCCAGCAAGGTGCCACAGAAACTACTGACGCGGTTATCTCAGAGTTTAGAAATGACATCGGTATCAATAGCCTTAACTATGGTGCTGCATATTATCCATGGTTAAAAAGCGCTATAGTTACCCCGGAAGAGGTTACATTAAGCAATATAAAATTCACCGGCGATATTACTACTATATTACCGGAACCTATTGTTGCCACAATTGAGGCTAATTTTAAAGCCGAGCAGGCTAAAGCAACAGCTGCCATAACAGCTGCCGAAACCGCTTTAACAGCTGCGCAAGCCGGTACCGATGCTGCAGCTACAGCTAAGGCGGCTAAAGCATTGGCTGATGCAAAAGCAGCCCCTGCAACAATATTGAAAAATTACTACCAGGGTCTTAAAGCCAACAGCCCGTCGTACGTTGCGCTTTTAGACAAAGTACGCGCCGCCATGAACGAATTACCGCCAAGCGGAGCAATGGCAGGCCTTTATACCATGGTTGATAATAATAGGGGCGTTTGGAAAGCTCCGGCAAACGTATCTGTAAATATGGTTAACGCTCCTGCGGTAAATGTATCGCATGATATGCAGCAAAGCTTAAACGTGGATGTAATGGCCGGCAAATCAATCAACGTTATCCGCTCGTTCCCGGGTGTTGGTACATTGGTTTGGGGTGCCCGTACCCTGGATGGCAACAGCCAGGACTGGCGCTATATTAACGTTCGCCGCACACTCATCATGATCGAGCAATCGCTTAAGCTTGCAGCAAGGGCATATGTGTTCGAGCCGAATGATTCTAATACATGGATCACCGTAAAAAGCATGATGGATAATTTCCTGACCAATCTTTGGAAACAAGGCGCTCTTGCAGGTGCTGTACCAGAGCAGGCATACAGTGTTTCTGTAGGTTTAGGATCAACCATGACAGGTAATGATATCCTCGACGGCAAAATGCTGGTTACCGTAAAAGTAGCTATCGTTCGCCCTGCAGAGTTTATCGTAATTACCTTCCAGCAACAAATGCAGGAATCATAATATTTTTAATTAACCGTATTTATCACTAAATCTTAAAAACATACAATTATGGCAGATGATGGATCAGCCCAATCAGCGGCAACGTGGCCTTTAGTTAAATTTTCGTTCCAGGTGAAATGGGATGACAAAGAATTAATTTTTCAGGAAGTAACAGGCTTATCTTCCGAAACGCAGGTAATAGAATACCGCGGAGGCAGCAGCAAAGTTTACTCAACCGTAAAAATGCCGGGCATACAAAAATTTGGAAATATTACTTTGAAGAAAGGTATTTTCAAAGGCGATACAGCTTTGTGGGATAACTACAACCTGATAAAAATGAACACCATAAAACGGTCGACCATTTTGATCAGCCTGTTAGACGAAAGCAACGCGGTAGCTATGAGCTGGACGCTTTTAAACGCGTTCCCATGCAAAATTACCGTAACCGACATGAAGTCTGACGCGAACGAGGTTGCCGTAGAAACTATGGAACTTGCTCACGAAGGCTTAACTATTAAAAAATAAGTAGTTAATGGCGGATAATAGTGCTGCTTTCCCAATGCTCGGCCTGTTTTTCGAGGTTAAGGTGCTTAACATACAAGGAATAGGCGCAATTGGCGAAGGGAATTTTCAGGAAGTAACCGGTCTTAGTTTTAAGATCGGTACTAAAGATGTAGAAGAGGGGGGCGAAAACAGGTTTGTACACAAGTTTCCGCTACAGCCCAAATACGATAACCTGATACTAAAAAGGGGGATGCTGATTGGCTCCCCCCTTATTAAATGGGCAACCGATAGTGTTGGAAGTTTTAAATTTCAACCCAAAACAGTTGTTATCAAACTAAATAACCTCGTTTACGCTGATGCCAAAAAAGAGCCGTCGTTTAAAACGGTAGCTACCTGGAACATTGTGAATGCATACCCGGTTGCTTTAAAAGTATCAGACTTTAAAGCGCAGGATAATACTATTGTAATTGAAACCCTTGAATTAACTTACGATTATTTTACTTTAGGATAAGATTGACCATGCCAATAGAGATAAGAGAACTAAAGATAAGAGTAACGGTAGATGAGAATGCCAGGAAGAAGAACGGGCTTGATATTAAAGATATTGATAACCTGACGAATAAAATAGTAAAGGAATGCGTGGATAAAGTGATGATGAAGTTGAATAATTTAACAGAGAGGTGATATGGATGAAACACTTGTTAAATTAAATATTGCCGCTTATGAAGATGCCGCTTGTGTGGCTAAAAAAAAAGGTGAGATAAATGCTTTTATAAACCCCTCTACTTATAAACGCAATTACAAAACCACCTACGGAAATGCCAATGAATTGGATGCGAATGCACCAACACAAATATTTAAACGTATTGATGCCGGTGATCTTAACCTCAGCTTTTTTGTTGACGGAACAGGAGTAGTACCGCTCGAAAAAAAATATAAAACAGTTGATGATTATATAGATGCCTTTACCAACCTGGTATATGGCTTTAAAGGCAATATACACCGGCCTTATTATTTACTGGTAACCTGGGGAAAGCTGAAGTTTAAAGGTATTTGCTCAAGCCTCGATGTAACTTATAGTTTGTTTACACCCGATGGTAAGGCGCTCAGGGCTACAATAGATATTGTTTTAACCGAAAGTGTAGATTATAAAACCAAGGCTAAAGAGGCCGCGAAATCATCGCCTGATCTGACCCACATGCGGGTTGTAAAAGCAGGGGATACATTACCATTAATGACCTATAAAATATATGGCGATAGCTCATATTGCGTGGAAGTAGCAAAAAAGAACGGACTGAGCAGTTTGAATGCCATAAAGCCCGGTGATGTTTTGTATTTTCACCCACTCACTAATAATTAAACTATGCCAGCTCCATCGCCCGTTGATATGCCCGATGTTACCCTTAGGGTAACAGTCACTGTAGCAGGGAGCCCCATACCCGATACGTATCCCATTGTTTCCGTTAATATTAGTCACGAAGTTAACAGGATATCCTTTGCCGAAATTGTATTTAAGGATGGAGATCTGGAAAGCGGAACTTTCCCGATAAGTGATGGAACCAGTTTTGTACCCGGTGCCGAAGTTGAAATTAAAGCGGCCTATGGCGACGCGGCTGCAACCTCAATATTTAAGGGCCTTGTTGTAAAGCAAGGCATAGAGTTAAACTCATCAGACGGGTACAATATGGTGGTTACCTGTAAGCATAAGGCGGTGCAGATGACCTATGTTAAAAAAGAGGCGGAGTATGCCGCGGTTAACGATAGCGATATCATGACCACCATTACGGGTACATACGGCCTCTCGGCAACTATAAAAAGCACATCGGTTACCCAGGAACTTGTTTTTCAGAAATTAGCTACCGATTGGGATTTTTTGCTTTCGAGAGCTGAATTTTACGGATACATTATAACATTGGATGGTGATGCCATTACTGTAGGTGAACCCAATGTATCGGGTTCGGCGGTATTGCGTATAGCAATGGGTGAGTCCATTCTGCAATTCAATGCCGAACTAAGTGCCGAGAAGCAGGCTACAGCCGTTAGCGCATCAGCATGGGATATTAAAAACCAGGCTTTGCTTACGGTAAATGCATCCGAACCGACCGTAAATGCTCAGGGTAATTTAACACCTAAACAACTTTCGGGTAAGTTAAGCCAGGGCCCGCTAACTTTAAA
>Ga0207690_10000235_pt1 | contig 40691 bp, 41 predicted proteins | sample KBSC23metaG_FD_184315 | JGI IMG/M metagenome (GOLD analysis project Ga0207690, IMG submission 184315) | Corn rhizosphere microbial communities from Kellogg Biological Station, Michigan, USA - KBS C2-3 metaG (SPAdes) (version 2) | ecosystem: Host-associated > Plants > Roots > Rhizosphere > Soil ... | reverse complement strand
TTGCCAATAGCAGGGTTTTCGAGGACGCCCTTAAACTCCTGCACCATTTTGGTAGCCTCATCACAATCCGCGGAAGCGGGAACATACCAAGCCTCGCCCTTTTTTACCGCGAAGGATAGACCCACCAGTTCGCATTGGTTGGCATCGGTACCGGTGGTTTCTGTATCAAAGCAAAAGCTTTTTTGCTGGTTAAGTATGGCGATGAGTTCCGCACGTTTTTCGGGCGTGTCGGCCAAATGGTAGGTATGCTCGGTATTGCCAATATGGTTTTGCGGAGGTAGCGGGTCGGTATCGCTGATGTCTATCTCATCAACCACCATGGTTGTACGGCCCTCATCAACAGGAGCGCCAAACAGGTCGGTTTGAATAGACACCGCCTTGGTTTCGGTAATGCTGAACCCTTCGCCAAATACGCGGCGTCCCAGCGTACGGAACTCCAGTTCGGCAAACAGGGGCTCTAACAGTTCCCGGCTTGGGTCGCACATTTCAAGGCCGGCTTCATCCAGGTCTACCGGGGCATCCAAAATAATGGTAGCCAGCTTTTTCGATAGAATGCCTTGCTGCGCGTACTGTATTACGTTTTCCTGCAATTTGCCTTTCAGCTCATGCGCGTTGGCAATAATGTTTTCAACCGAGCCGTATGTTTTAATAAGTTGCTTGGCGGTTTTTTCGCCTACTCCCGGTATGCCCGGGATGCCATCAACAGCATCGCCCCAAAGGCCCAAAATATCTATTACCTGTAAGGGGTTTTCAATTTCCCATTTGGCTAAAACTTCTTTTACGCCCATAATCTCCATCTCGTTACCCATACGCGCGGGTTTATAAATGAAGATATTATCGGATACCAGCTGCGCGAAATCCTTATCGGGTGTCATGCAGTATACCTGGTAGCCTTTTGCTTCGGCTTTTTTGGCAAGGGTGCCAATAATATCGTCGGCCTCAAAACCATCGGAGGTAATGAGCGGTATTTTAAAACCTAATATTATTTTAAAGATGTAAGGCAGCGCCGCGGTCAGATCTTCGGGCATGGCCTGGCGATGCGCCTTGTATGCTTCAAAATCAGTATGGCGCTCGGTGGGTGCTTCGGTATCAAAAACTACGGCCATATGGGTAGGTTTCTCTTTGCGCAATACCTCTAAAAGGGTATTGGTAAAGCCCATTACCGCCGAAGTGTTTACACCGCCCGAAGTAAAACGAGGAGCCTTGCTCATTGCAAAGTGCGCCCGGTACACCAGGGCCATACCATCTAAAAGAAACAATTTTTTCATGCTATATTATGAAATGTATTTATTTAATATTTATAGTTATATTTAAGACGGCTATAACTGCAATGCTTAAAATTATTTGACTAAGATAAGCAGATAAATTTTTCATAGTAATTTTTAAATTAAACCTTAACTAATTAAATGAAACATATTGTTTACATCCCGGGTTTGGGCTATAATTTTAACACCGACCTATCCATGGAAGCATATGCGCACCGCATGCGGCTTGCCCTCGAAAACAATAACGACCCCAAACTGAAATACGAAATAAAAGTTACCAAATCCAAGTATGGCGGCAATGGTATGTACTCATCGGATATTGCGGTTATTACCGAGAATGACGGCAAGGCTTCAAAAAACCTTTATAAAATTTACGAATTTAAGTATGGCGATGAGCTGATAGCAAAGTATAAAAAGAACAATAAGTTTTCGCAACTCATTATGATCGCCTTTGTAGTGATCGGCCGGATATTTAACATTGTTACGGGCAAGAAAAGGGTAATTGCCATGGGTAATAAACAACGCGCGCAAACAATCTGGATGGTGATATTGATACTATCGGCCATGTTATTTGGTGTGTTGGTTTTAGCCTCGCTTTTAACATCGTTGAGTACTGCATTGGCACAGGTTAAAACAGGTTTTTTAAAAGACATTGACGATTGGATGCATTTGCACAAGCGATTGAATGCCATAGCCCTGGGTATTACTTCGGTCACGTCGGCGATGTTTATCTTTAACAAAAGCTATAAGGATAAATTTTACGAGTCGACCACGGAGTTTTTATGCGCCAATAATTACCTGAAATTTAACGAATGCAGCGATGTTATTTTAGGCAAGCTTGATGAGCTTTTACAGCTGATTGCCGAGAATGAAAATGACACCGATGAGATAGGCATACATGCTTACAGTTTCGGGTCGGTAATTGCGCTCGATTTTTTATATCCTTATGGTAACGCGCCATCAAACCTTGTCAGGTCGCGCATTGATACCCTGGTGACTATCGGCTGCCCGTTCGATTTTATACGCACCTATTACCCGTTCTTTTACCAGGGGCGGCAGAACAATAACCTGCATTTAAACAAATGGATAAATGTGCATTCGAGCACAGATATACTTTCTTCAAATTTCCGAAATGATGATCGTATAACCGAACCTGCTACTACCCCGGTTGTAAAAGACGGGCTATTACCCGAAAACGTTTTGTACGACAGGATAAACCCTGCCAGCCTTAGCTTCCCCGACTATGTGTTTATGATAGGCCTGAAAGCGCATACTATGTACTGGGGTACTACCGTTGATGCCCAAAGTTTTATGAATAACGTTGTGCAAAAACTATAGCTATTTAAACGAGCATTCAAAAGCGTGATCATTCACCATGCCGGTAGCCTGCATATGGGCATAGCAAATGGTAGTGCCGAAGAATTTGAAGCCGCGTTTTTTCATGTCCTTAGCTATCGCATCGGATATATCCGTCCTTGCCGGGATAACATGGCCTTTTGTATTGCTGTTGTTGATGGGTTTATTGCCCGGCATAAAGCTGTACAGGTATCTATCGAACGAACCAAACTCTTTTTGTATGGCGATAAACAGCCGGGCATTGGTTATGGTTGAATAAACCTTTAGCTTATTGCGTATGATGCCTTCATCCTGCAAAATGCGTTGCGCATCCTCGTCGGTAAATGCGGCTACCTTTTGCACATCAAAATTAGCGAAGGCCTTGCGGTAACCTTCGCGGCGGCGCAGAATAGTGATCCAGCTTAAACCCGCCTGCGCGGATTCCAAAACTAAAAACTCGAAGAGCGTTTCATCGTCGTGTATCTCTTTGCCCCATTCTTTATCATGGTATTCCATATAAAGCGGGTCGGTTCCGCACCAGCGGCAGCGGGTTAGGTTTTGAGTAGCCATTGCTCTTTGATTTATTGAGCTGCAAGATAACAATAATACTAATATTATTAGCCAATTACTTGGGTGTTTTTTATTGTATTAGTTTATTTTTTGCGGAGTTATCCTCGGCAGACAATAATTTTCCATCATCGTTAAAATGGAGTAGCTTATTAGAAGTACCGGTTATTAAATTAAACCATTGTACCTGTTGTTTTAGCAGGGTTGCTTCAACTTGTTTTAATGTATTGTTTGATGAGCTACTATCAGCTTTAATTGTAATGGTCAATGCCCGTTGATTGATAGCCGCATCGGCTATTCGCGCTTTCATTATCCAATCGAACAATTCAGTGTTATCCGCCCGACAAGGGATACCCGGAATTTCCGATCCTTTGTTATCGAGATAATGGTCGAAAATGCGTGTTTTGAAATCCGAGAGCGGTACGCCAACAATACCAGTTTGTTTAAACGCAACTTTCTCTTCATCAGAAAAGCTGATATTGTATAGTTTTTCAATTTCATCTAACGTTACCTTACGGATGACCTCGCCGGGTATTTCAAGCGTTACCTTATCTTTTTTGATATTAATAACCAGTGGCGGTTGATTGTTTTTGATAACGAAAGGAACACCGCAATCATAACAATCGAAAGATATATTAGCTTTTATTGAGGAAATAAAAACGTAGCATATTACCACCAAAACCACATTTAGCCCGGCAGATATGCTGAACGATGTGGTTTTGATATATTTATGCTTTGGCTTATACATAACTTAAATGCTTGTATATAAAGCTATAAACAAATTCGCAATATATCAAGCCTCGTGCAATTCGTCCCAATACTCCACTGCTCTACGATAATGCGGGATAACAATGGAACCGCCCACCAAATTAGCTATCATAAATACTTCGTTCATTTCATCGTGCTTTACGCCGGCTTCGTGGCATTTACCGAGGTGGTATTTGATGCAGTCGTCGCAGCGAAGTACCATTGATGCTACCAGGCCCAGCATTTCCTTGGTTTTTACATCCAAAGCCCCGTCGGCATAGGTGGTGGTATCGAGCGCGAAGAAACGTTTGATATTGGTATTGGCCGTTTCCATTATCCTGTCGTTCATTTTGGTACGATAGCTTTCGAAATCTTCTATTAGTTTTCCCATGGTGGCTATTTTTGATGGATTGATTTATTGAATGATTGATTTGCCCGGGGCTATTTGTACTTGTCGTAATCTAATTCAATAGCCGGGTCCCAATGTAGTTGCTTAAAGTTTTTCACTTTGTCGTTTTCTATTTCAACGCCTTCATTTTCGAGTAGTTGCTGCATCATGGTTGGGCTGCCAAAGTGGTGCTTACCGGTTAACAACCCCACGCGGTTTACTACACGGTGCGCCGGCACGGGTGGCACAAGGCCACCGCATGCGCCCATGGCATAACCCACCATGCGCGATGTACCCGCGGTGCCCAAAAATTTGGCTATTGCACCGTATGATGTTACACGGCTATACGGTATTTGCCGGGCTACGGCATAAACCTTATCGTAAAACGAATCTTCCTGCGTTTTTTTGTGCACTGTTATTTAAATGAAAACTTAAGGTAGTTAATGTTTTTGTTATGCTGCAGGTATTTCTGCTCGTAATATGTTTTTATGGATAATACCTCGTTAACAAATTCGGAGTGATACAGGTCTTCGGTTTGAATATGCTTATTCAATCCAAATTCGGCTATTTTTTCAACTGTGTAGGCATGCAGATTATCGTTATCCGTTTTTAAATGTACCGGACCGCCGGGCTTTAGTATTTGTTGATACATATCCAAAAACCTTTTCGAGGTTAAGCGCTTCTTCTCACGGCTTAGCTGAGGCTGCGGGTCGGGAAAGGTGATCCATATTTCCTCTACTTCGCCGGGGGCGAAGTAGTCAAGCAGAGTTTCTATCTGTATACGTAAAAAACCTACGTTGTTAATACCTTCTTCAATAGCGGTTTTAGCGCCGCGCCAAATGCGGTTGCCTTTATAGTCAATCCCGATAAAGTTTGTATCCGGAAACAGTTGCGCCAGGTTTACAGTGTACTCGCCTTTGCCGCAGGCAAGTTCTAAAATTACAGGTTTATCGTTTTTAAAAAATGTTTTGGCCCATTGGCTTCGCATCGGTTTGCCTTCATCCATCTGTAATACATTGGCAAAGTCGGCTATTTCGGCAAAGCGTCTTAATTTATCTTTTCCCACGTTTATAAATAAAAAAAACAAAAATAGCTTTTCCTTTTTTAATGGTATTGGCAAGAGTTTATATATTTGAAAAAAAGAGGATATTTTGGAAAAAGACGCAAAAATATACATAGCAGGGCATCGTGGAATGGTGGGTTCGGCAATACATCGCAAACTGGTAAAAGAAGGCTTTACTAACTTTATAACCCGTACATCAAAAGATCTCGACCTGCGCGATCAGCAGGCAGTTACTGATTTTTTTGCACAGGAAAAACCCGATTACGTGTTTTTATGCGCGGCAAAAGTAGGGGGCATTGTAGCCAACAATACTTACCGGGCCGAATTTTTGTACGATAACCTGCAAATTCAAAATAACGTTATTCATAACTCGTATTTAAACGGCGTTAAAAAACTGCTGTTTATGGGCTCGAGCTGTATATATCCTAAAATGGCGCCACAGCCTTTAAAAGAAGAATACCTGCTCACCGGCTTGTTAGAAGATACCAACGAGCCTTACGCTATAGCTAAAATTGCGGGCATCAAAATGTGTGATGCTTACCGGGCGCAATATGGCTGCAACTATATATCGGTAATGCCTACCAACTTGTATGGTTATAATGATAACTACCATCCGCAAAACTCGCATGTGCTGCCGGCATTGATACGCCGCTTTCACGAGGCTAAGGTAAACCAGGTACCCAGCGTTACCATTTGGGGAACAGGATCGCCTAAGCGCGAGTTTTTGTTTGCCGATGATCTGGCCGAAGCATGTTATTACCTGATGCAGAACTACAGCGAACCCAACCTGATCAATATTGGTACCGGGCACGATCTGTCGATAAAAGACCTGGCCATGCTGGTAAAAAAGACGGTAGGTTATGATGGCAGTATTGATTTTGATACTACCAAGCCCGATGGCACACCACGCAAGCTAATGGATGTTTCAAAACTGCATAGCTGGGGCTGGAAACACAAAATAGACCTGGAAGAAGGCTTAGCCTTAGCTTACCAGGACTTTTTGAAACTGACCGAAGCAGTGGCTTAATAGGTTTCGCTGTAGGGCGGGATACCGTAATCAACCGGTTTCTTTTTTGCTTTCCTGGACGGGATGAATGATTTTATTTTATCCCAAACAGAAGTAACATTGTCTTGCGTAATAAAGCCGGATGCTTTTTGCGATACCAGGCCAACAAGTGCCTTAATTAAAAAGTTGGATTTTCTGAAAAAGGTTTTGTTAAGCGCGAACGGCAGAAAGAATCTTGATATGAACGATAACAGGTCTTCGTGGTTAAAAAGCGATTCTTTAACATCGGATGTTTTGAAAGCAGAAAACAGGGTTTGAAATATAGCTTTAGGGCTGGCAAAGTGCTCCTTAATAGCGGCCTCCTGCACGGTTTTTTGTGCTTTTAAAACGGCTATTTCAGCCCTCAGGTCGTCAATATTATTTATCGTCATTTCCCTGCCCTTTCTTTGGTCCTAATAATTTTTTGATCAGGAAATTAATGATCCTGGGTTCAATAAATTTCTTATCGAACACAGAAACAATCACGGCGGCAAACAGGTAGCATAAGGTAACAATACCGAAGCCTATCCAATAAGCGCCCAATACTTTACCGAGATAGAGTGCAAGTGTTACACTGAAAAAGAAGATGGTGATGGCGACGCATAGCAATACAAAAACCTCGGTAATTAAACCTGCAGAAAAAGAAGTACCTTTTTCTATGGCCTGTAAGCGAGCCAGTTTAATACGTGTTTCAATATATTGCTTTACCTGGTCGGTTAAACCGGGTTTCTCTTCGGTAGTATTTTCCATATTATTAGGCGGTTAAAGTATCCCGGTTAACCGGGATACTCTTTATGCGTGTTCTACGTCGTCCTGGTATTCTTCCTGAACAGTGTTTACTTTCGATTTAAGATTACTCATCATCTTATCTTTCAATCCCGAAAGGTTGTTGATCTCGGCAGCGGCAGTTTCTTTGATCGAATCGCCTAAGTTTTTTAATGATTCTGATAGCTTATCGCGGGTTTCAGAACCTGCATCCGGAGCAAACAATATACCCAAGGCGGCGCCTGCAGCAAGGCCAGCCAATAATGCTATAACTACTTTTGTATCGTCTTTCATAATGCTTTGTTTTTTGATATGATAATTTTTAAATTGATTAATACAAAACTACATCAAATACCCTAATTTCTGCATAATAAACCCTGTTATTAACAGATTGTTTTTGATATTATTCATCCGGATCGGTATTTATTCTTTCCAGGCGTTCTTCGGCCATTCGGTTGGTTTCGTATATCTCTACCAGCAGTAAAAAATACGAAAGCAATACCGGCCCGAAAACCAGCCCTAATATACCAAATAAAGGAATGCCGATGATAACCCCGATAATGGTTATTAAAGGATGGGTATTTGCCAGGCGCTTATTGATGAACAGGCGCAAATAATTGTCGATGTAAACGATAAGCACAAAGCCATAACCCAATAAAAATAAGCCTTTCCAGGTATGCCCGTTTAAAAACATGAACAAACTGAATACAATGGCTAATGTAGGTACCCCTACAACCGGCAAAAATGAAATGAAGCTGCCAATTGCCCCCCAGAATATAGGATCGGGGAAATCGATTATTTTAAGGCCTATGGCAAATATTATACCCTGCGACAGAGAGATGATACCTTGCCCGATAACATTTGAATAGGTTGCGGTACGCAACTCTTCGGCAAATTTTAAAGCATGCACTTCCCTGAAGGGAGCATATTTTATCAACCCAGCTTCAAACTGCTTTATCTGTGTAAACATGTAAAAGAGCAAAAAATACATCACCAGCAGGGTAAGGAATATGCCTGCCGCGCTGCTCAGAATGGATGGGAACAAATTGGCGACAAAGGTTCCTATCTTCTGGTTGATGTTGATACTGTCTACAAAGTGCGACTGGTTTAAATGCGAGTTGGCAAAGGCATCAACCTTAGCCAGCCACTCATGTATAGGCAAATGCACTAAAGAGAGCTCGCCTATTTTATTGACCACCAGGATACTGATGGCTAAAAACGGAATAACGATAACAATGAGCGATATAAAAATGATAACCATAGCCGCCCATGCACTGCCCCATTTATACTTTTCGGTAAGGTTTAAATACATTGGCCTAAAAATGGTGTACAGTACGATGGCGCCTAAAATAGAATTGGTAAGATCCCGGAGCGCGAAAACTAAAAAGCAACCCCAGATAATTATACCAACCAGTATAATGTTGTTGCGCTGCTTATAGTTAAAAATGGACATCGGCTTAGTTAGTGTTTATGCATCTATAAACAAAATAAAGCCTAAATGTTTGTAATTTACTGCAATTAAGCCTTATTTAAGATATCGTTAATGTTTTTACAACTGGTAGAAATAGCCTCAAGGTAAAAGGTGCAATCTTCATTCGGATCGGGTATTTCGTACTTAAGCTGCTCAACAGCCAGTATAATATTTGAAAGCTGATTTTTTATATCGTGCCTTAAAATATGCCCGTCGCCTGGCTTTGCCTCGTCGCTCATAAGCTGTTATTTATCCAGGTTATTAGCCTTCATTTTATTGTAGAGCGTTTTGCGGTCTATCTTTAAAATTTCGGCAGCTTTGGTCTTATTAAAATTCACCTCGCGCAATACGCGTAAAATGGTTTCATATTCAGCCTCCATGGCGGCATTCTTCAGATCGTGCTTGATCTCCTTAACGGGAGCCTCGTTAGTTCGGGCAGGCTCTGCCATCATCATCGGGCGCGAGTTAATGGTCATTTCGAGCGGGAGGGCCTTTATCTGCACCTCTTCGCCTTCGGTTAATAAGGCGGCGCGGCGTATCACATTCTTCAACTCGCGTATGTTACCCTGCCACCGGTAGTTCAACAGGCTTTCGGTCACTTCGGGCGAAAAGCGGGTAACGTTGCGGTTCAGCTCTTCATTAGCTAAGGCCAAAAAGTGCTCGGCCAATAACAGTATATCTTTACCACGCTCGCGCAACGGCGGCAAATCGATGGTGAACTCGTTAAATCGGTGATAAAGATCTTCGCGGAACTTGCCGTTGCGGATGGCATCCTGCAGGTTCTCGTTGGTTGCTACGATGATGCGTACATCCAGATCTATCTCTTTTGTTCCACCTATGCGGCGTACTTTGCGTTCCTGCACGGTACGCAGCAGCGCGGCCTGTATATCGTATGACAGGTTGGCTATCTCATCCAAAAACAGCGTACCGCCGTTAGCCATTTCAAAATGCCCTATTTTGGTGGTTAAGGCACCGGTGAAGGAGCCCTTTTCGTGACCAAAGAACTCACTGCCCGCCAGCTCCTTTGTGAGCGACCCACAATCCATAGCAATAAATGGCTTATCAGCCCTGTTACTGTTAAGGTGTATGCTTTTGGCTACCGATTCTTTGCCGGTACCGCTTTCGCCGATGATGATAACGCTGTACATGGTTGGCGCTACCAGTTCTATCTGGTGCACCAGTTCTTTCGAGGCACGGCTGGTACCTATCACAAAATCGTTGGAAGCTATCGCTTTTTTTGCCGGCTTGCTGGTTTCGGCAACAGGGGAGGCAGGTGTAGCGTGATTTGTATTTTCGTTTAAAGCCTTTTGTGTTTCAATGGCTTTATTGATGGTAGTTAATATCTCATCGGGATAGAGCGGTTTGGTGATATAATCGTAAGCGCCCAGTTTAATGAGCTCAACCGCCATTTTTATATCAGAATAACCTGTAATAATGATAACGCCTGTTTCGGGATGTTCTCTTTTTATCTTTTTGAGCATCTCGCGCCCGTCAGTATCTTCAAGGCGGAAATCGCACAGCACCAGGTTGAACTTATTGTTCTTTAATTGCTCGCCGGCGGTAGCGCCGCTGGTTGCGGTTGCAACATTAAAACCATTGCGGGTTAGAAATTTTGAAAGCAACAGGCCCACATTCACTTCATCATCAATGATCAGGATATTCTTCATCGGCTGTTTTTACGGGTATCAGGTGGTTAAGTTACACACATTTTATGATTTGGGCAAAAAATTCTACAATGTTTATTTATTTTACGATATTATTATAAAACAAAAAATAGCGACAGGCTAATGCCCATCGCTATTTTCTCAAGCTGTTTTTTGGTTAATTATAAACCAAAAGCATAAGCTACACGCAGACCAACAAAGCCTAATGTGCTGCCATTGTCAACCAGGGCGGTGTTACCTTCGTAACGTACACCTGCATCAATATAGCTTTTGCCACCAACAGGGAATAAATAACCAATTTGTGGTGCATAAGTGAACAAGGTAGAGTTAGTAGCGCCAATGTCTTTTTTATTAGCTACAAAAGAAGCGCCTGCTTCTGCCTGTACATAAAGGCTTGGTGTTGCAAAATACTTTAAGCCGGCTTTAGCTGGAATTAATTGAATGTTAGTTACGCTGAAACCATTTACAGTTTTACCTAAAAAGGTATTGTAACCCGCGTTCACAGTAACGAACAGATCGGTAGCAACCGGAAGGTCAACTTGTAATGAACCACCAACGTTAGCGTTGTAAGCATTGTTGAAATCGCCAACAGGGATACCTGCTTCTGCACCTATGCTTAAACGAACACCATTATTTGAAGTTGATTTTGTGCTTTGTGCGTTAACACCTAATGATAAAGCTGCAAGAGCTAAAGAAAGGATCGAAATTTTAAATGTAGTTTTCATGATTCTTGTGATATTTATTATTTGTTTTATTTGAATTAACAGGGGCAAAGTAAATACACAAAACATATATGATTTATCATCTGAAAGTAAACACTATTCAATCGATTGATTAACAGGCGTTTATTTTTTGACTATTTTGGTATTTTGGTCAGTTTAATGTAAGATGTATTAAATTTGGGTTCCTTTTTTATCAAAATGTACACCTTTGCCTTACAAGCGTTTAGGATATTGTAACAGAAACATTTCGCGGATTTAACATTTGATTAACGTCATTGACAGAATATTGAATAAAAAACATCGTTAGTAACAGCATCAGATCACAACTAAAATACTATTATGGCCGCCACTCCCAAAAAGATATTGATACTGGACGATAACGAAGATATATTAGAAATGATACAAGAAGCCATGCTGAGCGAAGGCTACGAAGCCGTAAGCATTGCCGCTACTGATGATATCATCCGATCATTACAAGACTCCGGCGCCGACATGCTACTTATAGATTACCTGCTGCCCGGTGTAAACGGCGGCGACCTCTGCCACCAGGTAAAATCGCACCCGGCTACGGCTCATCTGCCTGTTATCATGCTATCGGCATACCCCAGGGTGCTTAACTCGCTGGGCAACTATGGTTCCGACGCGTTTATTGCCAAACCCTTTTCGCTGGAAGAGCTGACCGATACCGTGAAGGCTTTATTATATAAAGCCACCCAGGCCGAGTACAGCTGATCATTTCCCCTTAAACTCAGCCGGGCGCTTCTCCAGGAAAGCGGCGACGCCCTCTTTAAAATCATCGGTGCCGGTGCATTTGGCAAACTCGATTATCTCGGTTTCAAAACCATTCACATCGCTGCGTGTGGCGGCGTTTACAGCTGCTATAGCTGCTGCCAGGGCAAGCGGCGCACGCTTTAATATCTTGTTTAACAGCTCTTCTGCTTTGGGGATAAGTTCCTCGGGACTAACCACGTAATTTACCAGGCCAAATTGGTACGCGTCAGCAGCAGGTATCATATCCGCCGTCATGATCATCTCTAGGGCCTTGCCGCGGCCTACCAGCTGGGTTAATCGCTGTGTACCGCCATAACCTGGGATGATGCCCAGCGTTGCCTCGGGCAAACCTAATTTGGCATTATCCGATGCGATGCGGATATGGCAGGCCATAGCCATTTCCAATCCTCCGCCCAAAGCGAAACCGTTTACCGCCGCGATAACCGGCTTGCTGCCATTGGCTATCACATCAAAAACCCGGGTATGGCCCAATGTTGCCAGCTCGCGGCCGCCATCAGTACCCAAACCAACAAATTCGGAGATATCAGCTCCGGCTATAAAGGCTTTGGGCCCTGCCCCGGTGATGATGATGCCGCCCACTTCGGGGCTGGCAAAAGCATCGGTAAAGGCGGTATGCAGCTCGGCAAGCGTGGCTTTATTAAGCGCGTTAAGCTTGCTTTCGCGATTGATGGTGATGTATCGTATGCGGCCCTTAGTTTCTGTCAGCAGGTTTTCAAATGCCATGATGTTGCGATGTGTTTAAAAGTTGCGGTGCTCTTTTACCCAGGTAGTAATATAGGCTACAATAGCTGCCGTGGTGGTTCCCGGCGGGAAAAGCTGACCTACGCCCATGCTGTTCAGCTCCTTCATGTCACTATCCGGAATAATGCCGCCGCCGGTAACCAGCACATCGTCCATCCCTTTTTCCTTCATCAGCGCGATGATCTTCGGGAAAACCGTCATGTGCGCGCCCGACAAAATGGATACGCCAATAGCGTCCACATCTTCCTGCAGGGCCGCGTTCACCACCATTTCGGGCGTTTGGCGCAGACCGGTATAAATTACTTCCATGCCGGCATCGCGTAAGCTGGTGGCTATTATCTTGGCGCCGCGGTCGTGCCCGTCGAGGCCCACCTTGGCTACCAGTACACGTATGGGGCGGTTAAATTCGGGTGTAGTCATAATTTATTCGAAGCTAAACATTTTACGGAAATGATAATAATATCGCATTTCGAATTTTCAATATCAGATTTGCACAGGTTCATGCTTGTCTTTTCGTTCGCAACCAAACCAAGCCGCTGCTAAAAGCGTATATGTTTAACATGCTTAAACACCCTATCATTGCCCGGCTGGCTGTACCTGCGTTCTTTCTGTTCCTCAGCATTGCCGCTAAGGCGCAGGTGGTAATTGAACCCGCCGCACCCGTCGGTGCCGATACCATCAGCGATAAAACCAGGGCCACCCGCATCATCAACCAACGCTTTGATGCCATTTACCTGCAAAACGCCAGGGTATCTACTTTTGGCAACGAGTATGGCGGGCCCTTGCCTACCCAGCTCGTGGCCGATCTTACCGGCAACTTCGTCCTCTTCAGCACACCAAAATCGCGGTTCGGCTTTATTTTTAACCCGAGGGTAAAGCTGCGGCTGCTGCGCACGCAGGGAGCGCCTGTTAAATCGCCGAGCTATATGCCGGGCGGAACGCTTTATTTTCGCCTTAACCGGGATGATTACCGTCCCTCGTTCCTGTCGCTGGCTTATTCGCATCATAGCAACGGCGTACGCGGACCAACCACCAATGCCGACGGCTCCTTTAATACCGACAGCGGTAAATTTACCACCAACTTTTATACCCTTGCCTATACCCACGGTAACCGTGCCGACCGTGGCAACCTCATTACCAACCGTTACGAAACCCTGGGCCTTGAGCTGCATGCCGCCCTCATTGGCGAAGGCTATGCCCACGCGCTGAAGGACCAGTATGGCTTTGTACGCCTTAACGGCAGCTTTATGTATAACCTGCAGCGCAAACGGCCCGACCCGGTCGATCCAGATAAAAAGGTATATACTAACTGGATGCGCCTGCAGCTCGAAGCCATGTATATTATGGATACTTACAGCAATTACGCCTTTACCGATGTACAAAAGCGCCTTAACATCAGCGCCATCTATTATTACCAGCTGCCCTTTATGCAAAATGTGGCCCTTATGCTGGGCGGCGGCTACCGCGGACAGGACGATTACAACATCTTTTTCCAAAACAGCTATACCTACCTAACCGTCGGTGTGGCCGCCGGGGTAAGTTTTGGATACAGGGGTAAATAGTGTTTACACCCCAAAGCGAGCCATATTCAATCTCAATAAATCTTCACATAATCAAAATGGCGCTTCGCCGTATACTTCGCCGTAATCATGCTGTAAGTTCTCTTCCTTTTCACAGGCCGACCGTTTGTATCCCCGCCGCCGTTGTTGGTGTTGTCACCAACAACCCACTGTCCTTGCTCCTTACTCTTTGTTCCTTTATCGCCGGAGGCAGGTGGGTAAATGTCGGTATTATTTAAACCCACCACAGCGCCATTGTCCGCACCAACAGCTTCCCGTCCTTGCTCCTTACTCTTTGTTCCTTGCTCCAAAGCGGCAAACTCCGCCCTCATCCGCTGTTCCGTCTCGTAAATGGCCTGTTCGCGGGCTTCCGCAATCCATCGCCTTACGTCGGCTTCATGTTCCTCATCGTCGCCTTCGTACTTTACCGGGCTGCCGTCAGCAGGGTGGTATTTGTCGGTACCGCCGTTGTTGGTGTTGTCACCAACAACATGCCCGCCGACTTCCGCCATCTGCCCTCCGGCATCCTTATTCCCCAAAGCAAAACCATAAAAGCCAATATGCCTCGCCATTTTTTCCAATGCCGCCAGCTTATTGTTCAGCCTGATGCGTACCGAGCTGCCTTTATCAGTTTCGGTTAAATGATAACTCCCCAGGGCGGCTTTGGCATCGGCGCCAACCAGGTTGAGCGGTTTGGGTTTGCCGGCATCGTCAAAATAGTCGCCCATGGTGGCAAAGGCGATCTTTTCCAGCTCGGTAAAAATGCGGTGGCGGGCAAGCTCGTGTTCGGCGTTCAGCTCGGCGCTGCGCTGTTGCAGGGCCCGCCTGATATTGGGCGAAGCCATCAGCTTGCCGTTTTCAGCAGTCGCGCGCGAATAGCCCGCCCGCAGCGCGGCCTGGGTTGCGTTCAGGTCAACAAAATACTCGGCACAAAAGCGTGCCTGTTTGGGGGTGAGTTCAAGGGATTGGTCCATGGTGGGTTGGGTTAATGGGTTATTGGGTTGATAGGTTAATAAAACAGGCAAGCTGGCGCTTACCCGGCACATTTGTTTATTACAAAAGAAATAAACAACACACAAATATAGTCAAAATAACTCAAATAAACAATAGTTAATTATTACAAAAAACAAGCCAGCAACCCAAAACAGCCAAAAATATTGTCATTTCGAACGAGCCCCCGCCGTTGTTGGTGTTGTCACCAACAACCGTAGTTACCCCGTCAGTTCACCGCTACTTGCCATTCTCACCAACAACCGTAGTCACCCCGTCAGTTCGCCGCCCCTTGCCATTCTCACCAACAAATACTAATTTCAACCAAAGCAAAAACCGTGGCAGCCATTAATTTCGAACATTACCCCCAATTCTTCACCGCCACCATTCTAAAATGGCAGCCCCTGCTCAGCGACGACGCGTATAAAGACATCATCATTCAAAGCCTGTTATACCTAAAAAACCAAGGCAGTATTGTGGTATACGCTTTTGTCATCATGCCGAATCATATTCACATGATATGGCAAATACAAGACGGCTACAAACAAGCCCACGTGCAACAACGACTAATGAAATTTACCGCCCAGCAATTCAAATTTAAACTTGCCGATAGCAACGATCCGCACCTTGCATCATTCCGCGTCGGCGCGAAAGACAGGGAATATCAATTTTGGGAAAGAAACGCGCTAAGCATCGACCTGTGGACACCGGATGTATTTACACAAAAACTCGACTATATTCACAACAACCCTTTGCAGGATAAGTGGAAACTATCCGAGTATCCCGAAGATTACAAATACTCATCAGCCGGGTTTTACCACACCGGGCATGATGGCTTTGGGTTGCTCACACATTATATGGGGTAGAGTTGTTGGTGACAACACCAACAACGGCGGGAGAGCTTAGGGATGTTTGTTTTTTATTTTTTCTTCCTCATCATTTATTTTTTTTAACCTATCAGTATAAATGCAAAAGTGTATTGTTTGTGCAAACATGAAAACATGCTTTATAACGTTTACCAAAATCAATATTGAATAAAAAGAAAATAATGAGATTAAAAATAGAGTCAAAACATTGATGCCTTTAATTAAGACATTATTATGTAACTCCCAGATAAATTTATCTTGAATATCTTCCCATAGATTTAAGAGAAGCAATGTTACAAGTGTTAATATTTGAACAATAACTGCTATGCCCAAAACGCCGTTTAATTTTTGATAAAAGCTATAATTATCTTGTCCTTTCAAGGGCCTGGTTATTACTGACAAAATCTCGGTACCTCCGAAACCTACTATTAATATGTAAGCACCAAGATTGAAGCCCAAAAGATTTGGTAAGATCCCTATGCCCGTATTTACAATATGTATAATAAGAGCGTAAGTATCTACAGTAGTAAACAATGATATCAAGGTAAAAGCAAATGCTAAATATCCACTTACTTTAAAAAAATAATTTTTAAAAAACGGCTCGTCCGATTGATAAATCTTCCACAAAGTTCGAATATCACCTTTGTGCTTGGATTTAATTTCATCAGAATCTGTGTACATACTTATTAATTAGTTCTATATAAGCCCCGAAGTTTTTGAAACCAGCGTTCAGGCTTGTTTTCATTTTCGTTTAACAATTCTAATTCTTGAATTAGAGGTTTTTGTTGATTTGAAATGTTTTTGACCCTACCACCATTCTTAGGTTTAATAGTTGCCGTTTTAATAACACCATTATTTTTAGCTACTTCTATTCCTCCGCCTAAAAAGTTAACATCTTTTATATTCATGCCTTCAGGATCGTGATCCGATTGAGCATTAACTGTTAGTTTTCCGATATGATTTTCTTTTAACAACTCATCAAATAACTCACCTTGAGCAGGTAATGCATCGGAGTTGGTATAAGAAATTTCATAACTTAATTTATATACAGCTTGAGCTTCAAATATTTCCTCAATTATAGATGGTTCTTTTTCAAAATCAATTTCTATTTTTTCCTCTGGCTTAATAAACTTTACAAGATGCTCTCTTAAGAATCTCTCAAAATCACCAACAGTTAAGCCATTGGTTGTTTTCATCATAGCAAAACGATGAATGGAAGGTACGAATATATATTCTCCTACGGCTGGTTTATAAAACTTATCTTTATCGACAGTCTCTCGACCGACTGTATTATTATTTAATACACGGACCTCATCTTCATCAAAAAAAGATATACCTTTCCCAATGTTACCGTAAAAGTATTTTAATCCATTAATTTCTCGCTGAAATGGTGGATACATAGTAATTGCTTCATTTTTATTCAATTTCGTATAAAATCTTTTATCCGTTAACCTTTTTAATAGGTCTTCATAAGCTTGGGTCCGCTCCTCACCTGTTTTCGGTGATTGAAGTTTTATATTAAACACATAGAATTTAAATTTTTTAGTTGGCATAATTATTAGGTTAGGCTTAAATGTATAATAAATAAATCATATTTCAATAATATTATTTTATTGCGCCGTTGTTGGTGTTGTCAGTAGATTATATACCTGTTAGACCATGGGGGAAATTAATCAACAATAGTGGATTAGTTTGTATATTGGTTGTCTAAAACCATATTTATATGCTTGGAGTTTTTATTGCATCCCTGTTAATCCTTTTAAATGCAATCATGGCTTACATAGCATATAAACGACCGTTTAATGGTGAAGATGGACAAATAACCAAATATGGTAAACGATTTGGGTGGCTTGTCGCAGTTTCGATAATTTGTGCAATTATTGCTGGTGGGGATGCTTATTTTTCAAAGAAAGAAAGCGACAAAAAGCAAAATGATTTTTCAGATACGTTGAATGCGGTAAGCGCCAATGTTACATCACTTAGGCACAATATAGATGCTATTGGATATAAGATAGATAAGTCAACAGGTAAGTTAGTACCCAAGATAGCTAATCGTAAGCAAAACGTGGTAATTTCACCCGTAATAAAAGGAGAGGATTTAGGTTTTATGGATGAAATTCCAAAGGGAAAGATAGACGATATAAACAAAGTTTACACCATATCTCATATACCTATTCAGGGCACATTTCAGTTCTTTTATAATGGTGTAAAACAAAGCATGCCGGATGATTTTATAATTAAAGACACGGTTATAACTCTTAAATTCAGCCCATCAAAAACAAGTAACAACGACCACATAAACGTTACTTATAGGTACTTGAAAAATTAAAGAATATCTTTCCCGCCGTTGTTGGTGTTGTCACCAACAACCGTAGCCACCCCGTAAATCCCATCCACTAAGCGACAATCATTTGCACATCCGCACATCAAAAACGTAGCCTAAACCCCTCCCTCACCTGCCTCGGCCTATTAAACGCCAATCCCAGCCAAAAAAAATCAACACTAACATTAAGCCCCGGCTGTTGCTTCACCTCCTCCCAAAAAGCACGGGTGGCGGCATCGGCATGTATATGCGTAATAATAAGCACCGCGCCTGGTTTAAAAATACCGGGGAGCGCTGGCGGGTTGGCGGCATCGCATACCATCACATCGGCGGCTTGCCAATCAACAACGCGGGCATTTGGCGCGGCATGGCGCAGGTACAGGGCGGTAATGGCGTGTACGTTACCGGCTACAGCCAGCGTTTCGGGCGCGAAGTACTGCAGCAGGCGGTACAGCAGGCGGTTCACCTTTGGGCTGTTGGGGCGCGGGGCCTGGGTAGTTATGGTAGCGGGCGGTAAGGCGCGGGCAAGTGCGGCTATTTCGGTGTAGGCGGGGCGGGGGGCATGGTCGTAAACAATTTTATCGAGCAAATTGTAGATATAGGGCGAGTGCAGTCCGTGCCTGTTTTTCGCGCGGAAGCGGTGCAGCAGGTATCGGATGGCGGCGGGCAGTTTCATGCGGGTGTAAAAATAGCCCAATACTTGCAATAATTGGCAAAGCTTGGTAATTTAGTAGTGAGGACAATAAATGATAGACCCAACGGAAATAACATCGCTCATCAAACTACTCGATGATCCCGACGAGGAGATATACGAACATGTGCACGATAAGCTGCTCTCCTACGGCAGCGAAGTGATACAGCACCTGGAGAACGCTTTCGGCCAGGCTTTTGATCCTGTACAGCAGGAGCGCATTGCCAATACCGTACACGAAATTCAGTTTGCCCTTACCAAGCAGGAACTGGAGCTATGGTACCTCGGCGGCGCGTTCGATCTGCTGCAGGGCGCCCTCATCATCAACAAATACCAATACCCCGACCTGGATGAGCAGCGCATCATCAATTATATCGAATCCATAAAGCGCGATATATGGCTGCAAATGATGTACGACGGCAGCCCAAGCGACCAGGTGAAGCTGATAAACCACGTTTTTTATAACCTGTACGGCTTTAACGGCAACACCACCAACCACAACGACCCGCAAAACAGCTACCTGAGCCAGGTGATAGAAACCAAAAAGGGCAACCAGATATCGCTGGCCATTATTTACTCTATCGTGGCGCAAAAGCTGGATATCCCTATTTACGGCGTTAACCTGCCCCAGCACTTTATACTGGCCTATGTGGATGCCACCCGCCAAAGCGAAATTGACAACGGCGTGCTGTTTTACATCAACACGTTTAACAAAGGCTTCGTATTCGGCCGCCGCGATGTCGACCAGTTTTTAAAGCAGCTCAACCTCACCGCCGATCCGCATTACTACGAGCCATGCTCCAACGTCGAAATTATCAAACGCGTACTGCGCAACCTCATCAGCAGCTATGATAAGCTGGGATCGGTAGAAAAAGTTGGCGAACTCAACCAGATGCTGGATCTGTTGCAGAGGGACCTGGATAGGTAGGTATTTATAAAACTCCTTCCCCCGGGAAGGGTGCGGCTGACCGCGTAGTGGCGGGTAGGGGTCATTCGCAACAATGCCTGTCAATTAACCCCTCCCTGCACCCTCCCCCTGGGAGGGAATCGCGCAAGGCCCATGCTTTTATCGTGCAAACAGAAAGACCTTCAAAATATTTACGGGCCCGCTGTAACATTTTCTCAAAAATTTCGCCTAATGCTTATGGAACATAAGCAGCTTGCTTTAGCGTACAATAAAATTCTTATTTTAGTAACAAATCAATTCTCAATATGCAAATAAACAAACTTGTTGTAGGTGCTTTTGCTGCGGCAACCTTTATGGCTGTTAACGCTCATGCGCAAAAGGTGGACTTTACAGAATACGATATGCCCAACGGCCTGCACGTTATTCTGCACCAGGATCATAACGCGCCCGTGGTAGCCGTTTCGGTAATGTACCACGTAGGTTCAAAAAACGAGGTCGCGGGCCGCTCGGGTTTCGCCCACTTCTTTGAGCACCTGCTGTTCGAAGGCAGCGATAACATTAAGCGCGGCGAGTTTATGAAACTGGTATCGGCAAACGGCGGCCAGAACAACGCAAATACCACGCAGGACAGGACCTTTTATTACGAGGTTTTCCCCTCAAACCAGCTCGAAACAGGTTTATGGTTAGAGAGCGAGCGCATGATGCACCCCGTAATTAACGAGATAGGCGTTAAAACCCAAAACGAGGTAGTGAAAGAAGAGAAACGCCTCAGCTTTGATAACCGCCCCTATGGCAACGCCATAAACGATGTTACCGCCGATATATTTGTGAAGCACCCCTACCACTATGGTGTGATAGGATCCATGAAAGACCTTGACGCTGCCAAGCTGGATGAGTTTAAACAATTTTTCCACCAGTTTTACGCGCCCAACAATGCCGTGTTAACCATTACCGGCGATTTCGACATCGCAAAAACCAAAACCCTTATCGACGGCTACTTCGGCCCCATACCCCAAGGCGCGCCTGTAGTGTATAAAAAGACGGAAGAAGATCCCATCACCAAACAAATTATCGATACCGCTTACGATGCCAACATCCAGATCCCGGCCATCTTAACGGCATACCGTGTTCCCGGTCGTGATACCCGCGACTCGAAAGTAATGGAAATGATATCGTCTATCCTTTCGGGAGGTTCAAGCTCAAGGATGTACAAAAAAATGGTGGACGACAAAAAGAATGCCCTGCAGGTATTCGCCTTTAACTATGCGCTCGAAGATTACGGAGCCTACATTATAGGCGCCCTGCCCAACGGCGATAATAAACCCGAAGGTTTGTTAACCGATATGAACGAAGAGATCGCCAAACTGCAGGCTGATCTCATTAGTCCCGAAGATTACCAGAAACTGCAAAACCAGTTTGAGGATAATTTTGTAAGCGCCAATACCCGCATGCTGGGCATTGCCGAAAACCTGGCCAATGGTTATACTTTTTACCATAAGGATACCAATCATATTAACGAAGAGTTAACCGAGATCCGCTCCATCACCCGCGAAGAGATACGCGATGCTGCCCGTAAATACCTCAACAGTAACCAGCGCCTCGTATTATACTATCTGCCCGGAAAAGGTAAAACCAATTAATCATCGCATCAAGAAAACACGTCATGAAGAAATATATAATGATACTTGCCGGAGCATTGGTAATGCAATATGCACAGGCACAAACTATCGATCGCAGCCATCCGCCTAAACCCGGTCCGGCACCTGTTCTCACCATAAAAGACCCTGTTATCTATAAAATGCCCAACGGCATCACCGTGCTCGTGGTCGAAGATCATCGCCTGCCAAAGGTTTCGGCTACTTTCTCTATCGATGCCGGCCCCCGTACCGAAGGCGCCAAAGCCGGTGTAATTTCCCTTATGGGCGATATGCTGAACGAAGGCACCAAATCCCTGCCCAAAGCCGAGTTTGACGAGGCTGTGGAAAAGATGGGCGCCAACGTAAGCCTAAGTTCATCGGGCGGCAGCGTATCTGCCTTAACCCGCTACTTTAAAACCGCTTTCGGCCTCATGGGCCAGGCGCTCAAAGAGCCCGCCTTTACCCAGGAATCTTTCGATAAGCTCAAAACTCAAAAGCTTACCTCTATAAAAAACAGTGCCAAAAGCGCCCCTGCTATTGCCAGCCGTGTAACCAACGCGCTTGCCTACGGTACCACGCACCCTAACGGCGAGTTTGAAACCGAAGCCACAGTTAAGGCCCTCACCGTTCAGGACATTAAAGATGCTTATGCCAGCTATATCACGCCATCGCGCAGTTATTTAACCATTGTTGGCGATATTACCCCTGCCGATGCCAAAGCCCTGGCTACACAGGTATTTGGTGCCTGGAAAGGCAAAGTATTAACCCTGCCCGTATTACCGCTGGTAGCCAACCCAACAAAATCCGAGATCGACGTGGTTGACGTACCTACCGCAGTACAATCAGAAATTAAGGTGGTTAACCTGGTAAATTTAAAAAAGAACGATCCCGACCTGTTCCCCTCATTACTGGCTAACTACATTTTAGGTGGCGGTGCCGAGAGCCGCTTATTTATGAACCTGCGCGAAAAGCATGGCTTTACTTATGGCGCTTATTCAAGCATGGGCTCGGGCAGGTTCCAAACCCTGTTCAATGCTTCGGCATCGGTGCGTAACGCTAAAGCGGATAGCGCCGTAATGGAGTTTCTGAAAGAGATCAAACGCATCCGCACCGAAAAGGTGTCAGACGAAGAACTGGCCAACGCCAAGGCTTTATATGCCGGCTCGTTCGCTTTGGGCCTGGAAGATCCTGCGCGTACCGCCACCTTCGCCAGCAATATCCTCATCAACAACCTGCCTGCCGATTTCTACAAAACTTACCTGCAAAAAGTAAACGCCGTTACCGCTGCCGATGTACAGCGCGTGGCGCAAAAATACTTCAGCGCCGATAACAGCCGCATTATGGTGGTAGGCAACGCCGCCCAGATGCTGGATGGTATTAAAAAGATAGGCCTGCCGGTTAAAATGTACGACTCGTATGCCGCCCCGGTAACCGCCGCGCCAAAAACCAGCGGTGCCGCTATGATGGTACAGGCTGCCGATGTGGTAAAAGATTATTTAAAAGCTTCCGGCGGTGCCGAAGAGCTCAGGAAGATTAATACCTACTATGCAACTATGAGCATGAGCATGCAGGGCATGTCGCTTAGCGTTACCCAAAAAGAAATGGCGCCAAATAAGCAATTAATGGAGATATCCATGGGCGCCAATGTAGTGGTAAAGAATATGTTCGATGGCGAGAAAGGCTATCAAATGCAGGGCGGCGGCAAAAAAGATATGACTGCCGACGAGGTTGCCGAGAAAAAAAGCCACAAATACCTTATCGATCAGTTGGATTACATCAGCAACCCCGCGTTTAAGCTGGAGATAAAAGGCATAAAAAAGATAAACGATGCCGATGCCTACCAGGTTCAGGTAACCGATCCGGCCGGCAAAATATCTACCGAGTATTATGATCTGAAAAGCAAGCTGCTTGTCCGCACAGAAAAAACAACCGAAAAACAAAATCAAACCATGGACCTGAGCGATTACCGCAAAGTAGGTACCGTAATGTTCCCTTACAAACAGGTAATGACGATAGCTGCCGGCGCCCAGGAGCAAACCTTCACCATGATTGTAACCGACCTGAAACTGAACAGCGGTGTAACTGCCGATGATTTTAAATAATAAATATTGAATTTGATCTCTCAGAAAAGCTTGCCGCAAGGCAGGCTTTTTTTGTTTCTTATCACGATAAGCGTATTAACCGGCTGATGCCTTCCGCTTCACAAACGTAACCCCAATGCCTGTAAGTACCATTACCCCGCCAATCAATTCCGTAAAATCAACATGCTCGCCTAAAATTATCCAGGCCAGCAAAGCCGTAGCCACCGTTTGCCCCAGCAGCGCAATGGATACCCGCGTTGGGTCCATATGGCTCATGGCGTAGTTGATGGTTATCCAGCCAATAAGCTGGCAAATAATACCGAGTGTGATCAGTATGATCCAGGTATGCGCGGTATAGCCCCAAAGCTGGTCGCTGTTTACCAGGCAATAAGCGCCCAGGGCAATTGTAGCGGCAAGCATATTATAAAACATAAATACAATGGGGTCAATACGGTTCAGCACATCCTTGCTGATCAGGATATAAATAGCGTACAACACGCTCGATGCGATGGCATACACCACACCCTCATTCAGTTGCAGTTTCAGCAGGTTTTCAATGCCAACCAATATACACATGCCGCTTATCGCGATAAGCGTACCCAGCCAAAAGCTGATGCCGGGTTGCTTTTTAAGGATGAGCAAGCTTAATATACCCACCCAAACCGGGGCCAGGTTAGCCACCAGGGTAGATATGGTAGCCGTTGATTTCAGGATAGAAATATTCCATACCGCGATATCCATAGCGAATACCAGGCCGCCTATAACAGCCAGCAGCAATGATTTTGGCGCGATGCGGAGCCTGGTGTATTTTAAGCAGTAAGGCGCCAGCAACACCCAGGCAAAAAACATCCGGTAAAAAGCCGCGCTCAATGCCGAAACAGGAGCCATCTTAACAAATATGGGCGAAAACGCGATACAGATGATGCCGATAGCGAGGCTTAGTTTTGGGTTCATAAAGGCAGCATGTTGCTGCAAACTTATAAAGGTTTGGCTGATATCGAAGGATATTATCCGACTTTTATTGCCTCGAATAGATTGCTCCATCGGAGTAAAAGCTTGGTAGTAATGAATAGCAACAGGTAGGATACGTGCCTTCAAGGAAATCGCTTTTAAAACAGGAGGCTCCGCTGGAGCCATTAAAACATAATCATAGATGCTATAAACAGGAAGTTCCGCTGGAACTATTGCGGCATTCAATTCTTGACTCCGTAGGAGTCGCCTGTTTATAGCAATAAAAAATGTAGCTAATGGCTCCATAGGTGCCTCCTATATGACCATGAGTTTTTAAAAGCGATTCCCTGCCGTAGGTACGTAAACACCCTAAAAGCATTTTCTAATTCCTACAGGGTCGACCGCATGCTATATAATGGCAAATTCCATTCCCCTAATCCCCAAATAATTGTATTTTTGCGGCTCATATTTTATTTATAATGAGCCAGAGAACAAAGATCAAAGCATTATTACAATCGGAAGAAACCGGGTTTGAAGTAACCGTTAAGGGTTGGGTACGTACTTTTCGTAACAACCAATTCATCGCTTTAAATGATGGCTCTACCAATAATAACCTGCAGATCGTAGTTACGCTGGACAGCTTTAGCGATGACCTGCTGAAACGCATTACTACCGGCGCTGCCATCAGCGTTACCGGCGAGGTGGTGCCATCATTAGGCAAGGGCCAAAAGGTGGAAGTTAAAGCCAAAACATTAGATATACTGGGCGATTGCGACCCGACCACATACCCCATCCAACCTAAAAAGCACAGTTTGGAGTTTTTGCGCGATAACGCTCACCTGCGTTTCCGTACCAATACGTTCGGCGCGGTGTTCCGTGTGCGTAACAGCCTGTCATTCGCGGTGCACCGGTTTTTCCAGGAGCGCGGCTTTGTGTACCTGCATACCCCGGTTATCACCGCTTCGGATGCGGAAGGCGCGGGCGAAACTTTCCGCGTAACCACACTCGACCCGGTAAAACCGCCATTGGCAGAGAACGGCGAAGTGGATTTCAAGCAGGATTTCTTCGGCAAGGCCACTAACCTTACCGTTTCGGGCCAGTTAGAAGGCGAGCTTGGCGCGATGGCCTTGAGCGATATCTATACCTTCGGACCAACATTCCGTGCCGAAAACTCAAACACCACACGCCACTTAGCCGAGTTTTGGATGATAGAGCCCGAAATGGCTTTTTACGACCTGAACGACAACATGGACCTGGCCGAGGCATTGCTGAAATATGTAATAGCCTACGCCCTGGAGCATAACCGCGAAGATATTGAGTTTTTACGCGACCGCCTGCTGGAAGAAGAAAAGCAAAAACCACAGCAAGACCGCTCTGAACTGAACCTGCTGGAAAAGCTGCAGTTCTGCCTGGATAACGATTTTGAGCGCTTAACCTATACCGAGGCTATCGACATACTGAAAGATTCGAACCACAACAAGAAAAAGAAATTCCAATACCTGATAGAAGGCTGGGGTACCGACCTGCAAAGCGAGCACGAGCGTTACCTGGTAGAGAAACACTTTAAAAAACCGGTAATACTAACCGATTACCCGAAAGAGATAAAAGCCTTCTACATGCGTCAGAACGACGACGGCAAAACCGTTCGCGCCATGGATATCTTGTTCCCCGGCATCGGCGAAATTGTGGGCGGCTCACAGCGTGAGGAGCGCCTGGAGAAACTGGAACAACGCATGAACGAAATGGGCATACCAACCGAAGAGTTATGGTGGTACCTTGATACCCGCCGCTTCGGCGCCTGCGAACATGCCGGCTTTGGCCTGGGCTTTGAGCGCCTGGTACTCTTTGTTACCGGCATGGGCAACATCCGCGATGTGATCCCTTTCCCAAGAGCACCAAAAACAGCGGAATTTTAGACCACTGATTTGATTTTGATGATTACACAGATTTTGATGAGCATATTTTATATGCTCATTTTTTCTTTTTGCCCCAACCGAGGTCATCAAATACCGTGAACTCTACTTCTACTTCGTTAAAAATAAACTCATCCTTAACAGTTATACCCTTCTCTTTCAAATCATCTCGCAATGCTCGCCACTGCTTCTTCCACAAGGTAGCTCCGTAGAATAGCTTACTTTCAAAATCATTGGTGATAACGCGCATACCATACGGGGCGCGGCCATGTTGCTCAAATATCACTTCTCTGATGTCGCTAAGTAGATAGATTTTCTTATACCAAAATGCATTGTGATTTCTTATCACAAGAAAATTGGCCGACATTTTAAAGTAATACGTGAACCATGTCAGCATGCAAAACATCCCGAATGAACACATTAAAGAAAATAACCAGCCGTTTGCCTTGTCGCCATTTTGTACAGAAGTGAGAACTATCATCAATATAAAGCCCCAAAACACTAAACCCCTGAAATTAAAGAACTGGAAGTTTTTATAAACTTTGAAATCCTCATTGTCGATTTCAGGATAGGGTATTGGCTGAATCTTATCATTGCTTTGGGTTAGAGGTAAATCAATGTCTGTTGTTCTTTCGGGTCTCTGCTCTCTTACTGTCGGACTTTGCTGGCCAATATACTCAGTCGACGGTGACAGCTGTTTTTTATTTATGACATACGTTTGTATAAACTTTTTAATCGCAGGTGAGTTTTCATACAGGTCCAGAAAATAAAATTCATCCTGATCTTTAAACTTTAACAAAACCCCTTCCTTTATCCCACCTAATATAAACGATCGTTTACCGGTCAATTCTATTTTCTCTACGTCTTTCCAGTAATAAATATTGTTGTTCAGTTTTAGGGTTTCGATATCCATTTCAATCGATGGTGCCACTTTGAAGAAACGGTATATCGAATAAAAAAAACCAACTATTAATCCAGCAATCATAACCAATGCAAAGTACTCTTTGGTCATGAAATGGTCGCTGTAATAATCATGAACAAAAATGCCGCCTACAGCCAAAGCCATAATTCCAAAAAAGCAACACGCCCCAAACAGAGCTAAATAAAATTTAAAGAAATCGCGTTCACCAGTAATGCTATACATTTATAAACGATAAGTAATCAATTGTTACTTTTCCATTAATTTAAGCAATAAATGCTAAATATCTTCACGGTTTTGCGGTAACTGAACAGTAGCTATATTCCACAATATCTCATGATCAATGCCAAAATAGTCATGAGTGATTAGGTTTCGCAACCTATACATTTCTTCCCAGGGCACATTTGGGTGCTCCGCTGTAATTGATGAAGGTAAATTCTTAGAGGCTTCTCCAATAATTTCAAAATTACGTACTACCGCATCAACCGTTTTATAATCGCTTTTGAAATCATCAAATGATAGTTCAAAGATATATTCAGCTATTCGTCGCATAGATTCAAGAATATCTTCAAGATATAATGATGGGTCTCTGTCAGCAGGTTTCAAATGTATCTAACTTTAGTTAGTATAGAATCCTTTATACGCTCTTTCAAGCTATTATTAGTTATCAGGTCTATGCGTAAGCCCAGCGCCTGTTCCAGGAATTTTTGAAGTGTAAAAAAGTTCCATCCCATAGGTTGCGAAAACTCGACGATCAGGTCAAGGTCACTATCAGCAGTCTGAGTTTCCGCTGCATAAGATCCAAAATAACCAATTTTACTTACGTTAAATTGGTTTGCAAGCTCCGGTTTCAGTTGCTTTAGTTTAGATTCTATTTCTTTAGCGCTTAACATCAATGCAATTTAGTCAAAAAATATTAAACTTTAATAAACATCCCTGTATGAACTCCTGTTCCCCCTTTAGGGGGTTAGTGGGTTATTCCCTCTTATAATTCTTATGCACTATCAAAAAGCTGGCCCGCTCCTGCTTGTGGAAAGGTATATCCCAGTTGCCCTGGTAGGTGATCTTTACCGGCAGTAGCTGCCCGCCAAAGTTGTTGCACTCAATGTTCATCTGCACATCAAAGTCAACTAAAAAATTATGGAACTTGAGGTCCATATAACGCCCCAGGATCTGAAAGGTACGGGTATCAAAAATGGTGGTGATCTCTTTTTCCATCACATCATCATCCGCCGAGCTTTTCTTTTGGGTTATTTTAAAACGGTAAACCGGGATGGTGTCCAGGTAAGTACCCCGCGCAAACTGGTAATCGTAAAACTGTCTCAGGTCGGGGCTAAAAATTTCTGTTTTGCCGCTCACAAACGGAATGCCCTTAACCCTGCGACCGGGTGTAAAAATGAGCGTTTTTAGCTTGTCTTTATAACCTTCATTCTTACCGGTAACCGGCCCGCCGCTGCTTTTTGATATAAAGTCGGAGTTGTAATCGTTCATAAAAATGTAATCGAACATCTCCATGGTATACAACTGGTATTTGCCGTTCTTTTTGTAAAGGTCGCCGCTTTCCTGCTTCTCCAGCAAGGTCATTTTATGCGGGCCGCCTTCGTTACTGTGGTGTATTTTGCGGTAAACCTTGCCATTCACTTTATTGTTCTTATCATAACTAAAAATGCGGTTCTCGGCATCAAAGCTGTACAATTTCATGTTCTGAAAAGCCTTGTAAAAGCCCGTATCGCGCATCATCGCATTAATAAAATCCTGCACGTTCAACTGGTGCGCCCTGATGTTCACATAGGCGGAATCAATAACGATAGATTTTATGGTATCCGGGTTAAAGCGGGGTATCTGCTGCGAAAAAGCATTCGGCGCGGCCATCGCCATAAGCGTCACCAGCCCAAACCTTACTAACCTGTTGTTAAGCTTATTTTTTATAACCCGGTAAAATATGTTAAACATTAACGTACGGTATGAATGATCTTTATCAAAATTGCCAAAAATTAATCGCGTAAAATATGACGGCGGGCATTATTTTCGAATAGCTTTTAGCCTTTAGTTCCCCAGCTCTTTTAAGGCCAGGTAAGCCATTAAACCGGTACTGGTTTCCAGCGCTTTTTCGTCAATATCAAACGTAGGCGTATGCACCGATGAAGTAATACCCCGCGCCTCGTTACGTATACCTAAGCGGTAAAAGCAGGCATCGGCAACCTGGCTGTAATAAGCGAAATCTTCGGCCGCCATCCACAGGTCAAGGTCCAGTACATTCTCTTTGCCCAGGTAATCTTCGGCATGGCCCTTGGCAGCCAACGTGAGCTCCGGTTCGTTTATCAGGAAAGGATAACCGTTCACAATATTAAAATCAACCGTTCCGCCCATGCTTTCCACAAGGCCCTCGGCCATTTTCTTCATTTTTTTATGAGCCTCCGCCCGCCATTTTTCATCCAGCGTTCTAAAGGTGCCCTCCAGGTAAACCTCGTTAGGTATCACATTGGTGGCCCCATTGGCTATCACTTTACCGAAAGAGAGCACTGTGGGCAGCTTAGGGTCGGCAAAGCGGCTCACTACCTGCTGCAAGGCAACCAGCATGTGCGCGGTAATAATTACCGGGTCAATATTCTGCTGCGGCTGCGCGCCGTGGCCTCCTTTACCTTTCACGGTAACATATATCTCGTCGGTGCTGGCCATGTATTTTCCCGGGCGGAAACCTACCTTACCGGCATCTATCAAAGGCATTACATGCTGCCCTAATATAGCGTTAGGCTTGGGGTTTTCTAAAACACCTTCTTTTATCATAATACTGGCACCGCCCGGCAAACGCTCTTCGGCAGGCTGAAATATCAGTTTTACCGTTCCCGCGAAATCATCTTTTAGCTCGGTCAAAATCTTAGCTGTGCCCAATAACGATGAAGTATGCACATCATGCCCGCAGGCATGCATCACACCTGCGTTTTGCGATTTGTAAGGCACATCATTTGCTTCCAATATCGGTAAGGCATCCATATCCGCGCGCAGTGCAATTACTTTGTCCGATGGTTTTGCACCTTTTATCAGGGCAACCAAACCGGTATCAGCCATTTTTTGGTAAGCAATACCCAGCTCGTCCAGCTTAGCCGCCACAAATGCCGAAGTGTTGTACTCGTTGAATGAAAGCTCCGGGTTAGCGTGTATATGCCTGCGGTTGGCAACCACATCGTTAAAAATGCTTTTAGCAAGCTGTTGTATCTTTTCTTTGATCATTTGCTGTCGGAAAGATTGATTTTTTCGGAGATGATGAACAGGCTCGTAAACTGCCCGCGCAATTGTTCCATCAGGCGGGTAGCTTCCAGTTTGGTCCTGAAATCTCCGGCACGAACCTTAAAATTAGGGTCGTTATAAATAATATACGTTTTATAATCGGGATAGAGCTCGTTGAACCTGCTCTGCGCGCTATAAGCTTCGGTGCGGTTCGAGCCTGTGAAAAACTGCACCCGGTACCCCATTCCCGAATTAATAGCGGCCACCGCCCCACCTGTTCTGCTTAACTCCAGCCGTTTGGCTATCAGCGTGTCAATACGGGCATCTTTAACAACGGTTAACGTACCGCGGGTTTGCCCCATCGCTGCGGCGGATATCAAAACAAAAAAAGCAATAACACATCTTTGCACAACTACGTTGAATAAGGATATGGTATTGCTTTTTATCATTATAAACTATTAAATAAGCATTCAGTTCCCCCTTCAGGGGGTTAGGGGGCTACACCATCCCTACACCATGGCAGTTCTTATATTTTTTACCGCTTCCGCAAGGGCAAGGGTCATTTCTGCCTATTTTTTGCTCTACCCTTACCGGCATTTGTTTTTGCAGCTCGCGCGTATCGTCAAATTCAGGGATGCCAACGCCGCTATCGCTTACCAGCTCAGGTTTTGATGTGCGCATTTTACGCATATCGGTTTTAGGCTGAGGTTTGGCTTCGCGCACATCTTCCTGCTGCTGTACCGGGATACCGCCCCTGAACAGGAAACTCACGATCTCTTTATTGGTGTTTAGCAACATCTGGCGGAAAAGCTCAAACGCTTCAAATTTATAAACCAATAACGGGTCCTTTTGCTCATAAACCGCGTTCTGTACAGATTGTTTTAACTCATCCATCTCGCGCAGGTGCTCTTTCCAGGCATCATCTATCAGCGAAAGCGTCACATTCTTCTCAAACGATTTAAACACTTCCAAACCATGGTTATCAATAGCTTTCTTTAACGGAACAACTACCTGTATGCCGTGTATGCCATCGGTAAACGGCACCACAATGTTTTCAATACCCTGGCGGCTGTTATATACATCGTTTAATACCGGGAATGCCTGGTTGGCAATAGCCTCGGCCTTGCGCTTGTAAAATTCGGTCACTTCCTGGAAAGTTTGATCAACCAGTTGGTTAACAGAGATAGTTGGGAAATCAACATCCGTTACCGAAGGATCAACCGAGAACAAACGGATCATTTCCAGCTGGAAGCCTTCAAAATTATTGGCTTCTTTGTATTCGGCAACCACATCTTCCACCACATCAAATATGGTATTGCTCAAATCCACATCTAAACGTTCGCCAAACAAAGCGTTTTTACGCTTAGTGTAGATGACGGTACGCTGCGAGTTCATCACATCATCATACTCCAGCAAACGCTTACGTATACCAAAGTTGTTCTCCTCCACTTTCTTCTGCGCCCGCTCTATCGAGTTGGTGATCATCGAGTGCTGTATCACTTCGCCCTCTTCAATACCCATCTTCACCATCAGGCTCGAAATTCTTTCCGAACCAAATAAACGCATCAGGTTATCTTCCAACGATACAAAGAACTGCGAAGTACCGGGATCGCCCTGGCGGCCGGCACGACCACGCAGCTGCCTGTCAACCCGGCGCGACTCATGGCGCTCTGTACCTACAATGGCTAAACCGCCGGCTTCTTTAACGCCGGGGCCTAATTTTATATCCGTACCACGACCGGCCATGTTGGTTGCAATGGTTACCGTTCCGGTTTTACCCGCTTCGGCAACAACATCGGCCTCCTTTTGGTGCATCTTGGCGTTCAGCACATTGTGCTTGATGCCGCGCAGCTTCAGCATGCGGCTCAATAATTCCGATATCTCTACCGATGTTGTACCCACCAGCACCGGTCTTCCGGCCTGTGTTAGCTTTACAATTTCATCAGCAACAGCATTATATTTTTCGCGAACAGTACGGTAAACCAGATCCTGCTCATCTTTACGGCTTGTGGGGGTATTTGTGGGTATTTCTACCACATCCAGTTTGTATATCTGCCAAAACTCACCAGCCTCGGTAATAGCTGTACCTGTCATACCGCAAAGCTTGTGGTACATCCTGAAGTAGTTTTGCAGCGTAATGGTAGCGAAGGTTTGCGATGCATCTTCCACCTTTACATTCTCCTTGGCTTCAATAGCCTGGTGCAAGCCATCCGAGTAACGGCGGCCATCCAATACACGGCCGGTTTGCTCGTCAACAATTTTTACCTTACCGTCATCTAAAATGTACTCGGTATCTTTTTCAAATAAGGTATAAGCTTTCAGCAATTGGTTAACCGAGTGTATCCGTTCCGATTTGATCGAGAAATCACGCATCAGCGCGTCTTTCTTCGCCAGCTTTTCTTCTGCCGGCGCATGCGATTTTTCTATCTCGGCAACTTCGGTACCAACATCCGGCATCACAAAAAAGTGTGGGTCTTCGCCCGATGTAGTGATCAGCTCGATACCTTTTTCAGTCAGTTCAACCTGGTTGTTTTTTTCGTCAATAACAAAAAACAGTTCAGCGTCTACCTTAGGCATTTCTTTGCCCTGGTCCTGCATATAATAGTTTTCTGTTTTTTGCAATACAGTTTTATTGGCTCCTTCACTCAAAAACTTGATCAACGCTTTATTCTTCGGTAAACCGCGATGCGCGCGTAATAAAGCCAGGCCGCCTTCGTCAATACCGGTTTTGCCTTCGGCTATTTGTTTTTTAGCTTCGTTTAACGCGCTTAAAACGTAGGTTTTTTGCGCGTTAACCAAACGTTCAATGCGTGGTTTTAATTCATAAAACTCATGCTCATCGCCACGCGGTATCGGGCCCGATATGATCAGCGGTGTACGGGCATCGTCAATTAAAACGGAGTCAACCTCATCCACCATGGCGTAATGCAATTTACGTTGTACCAGTTCTTCGGGGCTACGTGTCATATTGTCACGCAGGTAGTCAAAGCCAAACTCGTTGTTGGTACCAAAAGTAATATCAGCTAAATAAGCGTTGCGGCGTTCCTCGCCGTTAGGCTCATGCTTGTCAATACAATCAACCGAAAGGCCGTGGAACTCATATAAAGGCCCCATCCACTCCGAGTCACGTCGTGCCAGGTAATCGTTCACGGTTACTATGTGTACACCTTGTCCCGCCAGCGCGTTAAGGTAGGCAGGCAGGGTTGCAACCAGCGTTTTACCCTCGCCTGTCGCCATTTCCGATATTTTACCCTGGTGCAGTACAATACCGCCTATTAGCTGCACATCGTAATGTATCATGTTCCAGGTCACTTCGTTATCGGCGGCTATCCAGGTACTGCTGTGGGTGGCTTTATCGCCTTTAATTACCACGTTTTTCTTTTTGGCGGCAAGCTCGCGGTCAAATTCAGTAGCGGTAACTTCAATACTTTTAAGCTCTGTAAAGCGGCGGGCGGTTTCTTTAACTACAGCGAATGCCTGTGGCAATATCTGCATTAAAATCACCTCAAGCTCTTTATTGCGGTCTTTTTCCAGCTTGTCTATCTGCGAGTACAGTTCAACTTTGGCACTTACTTCAAGTTCGCTGTCTTCGGCCTGCGCTTTAATATCGGCTATCTGGGCGTCAATATCGGCGAGGCCGTTTTTAATGGTTTCTTTAAAATCCAGGGTCATCGCTCTAAGCTCATCATTGCTGATGCCGCCAAGCTTTTCGTACTCTGCTTTTATTTTTTCAACTATAGGTTGTATGCTCTTAACATCGCGATCCGATTTGTTTCCGAAAAGCTTACTGATAAATCCCAACATGGTTTATATTTATATGATAAAGAATGGCTGAATCAACAATTAAGCCATTCGTGTTTTAAAGTCAATATGACAGGCGAAATTACGTTTTATTGCTGAAAGTAGTTGTAACAATGTGCAAATATGCAGATGTGTAAATATGCAAATGCTTTTATTTTAGAAGACTCATTTGCACATTTTCGCATTTGCACATTAAATCTACATTAACAAAAAGCATATCTTTGCCCGCATGAATATCCTCATCATCGGTTCGGGTGGCCGCGAAAGCGCTTTTGCCTGGAAATTGAGCCAAAGCCCAAAATGCAATAATTTGTTTATAGCTCCCGGTAACGCCGGCACAGGCCAATACGGCAAGAATGTCGACATTAAAGTGAACGATTTTAGGGCCCTGGGCAATTTCGCGTTAAGCAATAACATCGAATTGGTATTGGTTGGCCCCGAAGAACCACTTGTAAAAGGTATTCACGATTACTTTTTGGCTGATGAAAAACTGAAAGCCATCCCGGTTATCGGCCCGCAGGCCCAAGGCGCCCAACTGGAAGGCAGTAAAGACTTCTCAAAACAGTTCATGTTCAGGAATGGCATCCCGACTGCGGCCTCAAAAACTTTTACCCTTGATACTTTACAGGAAGGCATAGCTTACGCGACTACTTTAGGCTTGCCCGTGGTTTTAAAAGCCGACGGGCTGGCAGCGGGTAAAGGGGTGTTGATATGCACATCGAACGAGGAGGCTAAAGCCGAACTTACCCTGATGCTGAAGGATGCCAAATTTGGCGAAGCCAGCTCAAGTGTAGTGGTTGAACAGTTTTTACAGGGCATTGAGCTTTCTGTTTTTGTAATGACCGACGGCACCAACTATAAAATTTTACCCGAAGCCAAAGACTATAAACGTATAGGCGAGGGCGACACCGGTTTAAATACAGGCGGTATGGGTTCGGTATCGCCGGTTCCGTTTGCCGATGCGGAGTTTATGCGCAAAGTGGAAGAGCGCGTGGTAATACCAACAGTTGAAGGTTTAAAGAAAGAGAATATCCCCTACAAGGGTTTCATTTTTATTGGCCTGATGAATTGCGATGGCGAACCGCAGGTGATTGAATACAATTGCCGCATGGGCGACCCGGAAACTGAAAGCGTAATGCCGCGCATCGAGTCGGACTTTGTTGATTTGCTGTCAGGCGTAGCCAACGGAAACCTGGATACCGTTGAACTGAAAATATCGAACAAAACCGCAGCCACCGTAATGTGCGTAGCGGGCGGTTACCCCGGCGACTATGTAAATGGCAAAACCATAACAGGTATTGATAATGTGCGCGATTCCATCGTGTTCCATGCAGGTACCGCTTTAGATAACGACGAAGTAAAAACCGCGGGCGGCAGGGTATTAGCTGTTACTACCATACAGGATAACCTGTTCGAAGCCTTACAGCATGCCACAACAGATGCTGCGCGCATTTACTATGACGGCGTTTATTTTAGAAAAGATATTGGCTTTGATCTGATTTAGTTAGTGAGTGGTTGATTAGGTTAGATTGGGTTGCGCAGTTGGCCTACTGAGTCCCGCTACAAGTTTTTTTAATTTAACCATTCACTTAATCAACTCACTAAACCATTCACTTTAAGTCCCCAAACGGAACATTGGTAATGGTATATAAAGGCCAGTCTTTATAGTCAAAGTGCCACCACTCAAACTCGTTTACTTTAAAGCCATTTGCTTCCATTACCCTACGCAGCAGGTCGCGCGTTTTGCGTTGTTGTTCCGTACCGCCTTTATAGTCGGGATAGCTTCGCTCCGTCATCTCATCATAAACGCCGGGCATCTTAATTTCTTTCCCGGTTTTCAGGTCATATAAACTCAGGTCAACCGCGCAGCCCCGGTTATGTCGCGATCCTTTTTGCGGATTAGCCACAAAGCGCTTGTTTGAATCGGGTGTAATATCCCAGAATATTTTGGTAACGGCCCATGGGCGGTAACCGTCAAAAACTAACAAGCCATAGCCCATTGGCTTTAGCGCCTTGCTTACGCTTATTAAAGCCTCGGCTGCCGGACGCTGTAAAAAAGCCCTTGCCTGGGTATAAACCGGCCTGTGTGTAAAATTATTGGCGGTAGCATAGCGTATATCAAGTTTTACATTCGGCACAATTTTAACCAACTCCACCAGGTCGGTCTTTTTAAAATCGCCGGTTTCTTGTGGTGGTTGTGCTTTACCTATTAATGCCGGTAACAAAAACCCAATACTAAGCAAGCAGATACGCCCAATCAAATACTTTTTCATAATGCTGAATATACGGCTTTAAACAAAAATAGCGATGGGTTTGAAACCCATCGCTATTTTAATATTCGCAATAACTATTCACTATTTACATTTTAAATATCTCGGCCAGTTTAACCTCCAGGTCAACGCCTCTCAGGTTTTTGGCTATGATCTTACCAGTCGGGTCTATCAGGAAGTTTTGCGGGATAGAGCTTATTCTGTATAGCGATGCTACTTCGTTGTTCCAGTATTTCAGGTCAGATACCTGGTTCCAGGTCAGGCCGTCGTCTTTTATCGCTTTAAGCCATTGTGCCTTACCATCGGGTCTGTCTAACGATACCCCTAAAATGGTAAAGTTTTTGCCTTTATACTTATTATAGGCCCTTACCACATTGGGGTTTTCCTGGCGGCAAGGCATACACCATGATGCCCAAAAATCAACCAGCACATATTTACCCCTGAAAGACGATAGTTTTACCGGCGCGCCGCTGGTATCGGCCTGTGTAAACTCGGGAGCCATTGAACCAACCGCGGTTAGCTTTAACGCGTTAAGCGAGGTAAGAAAAGCTTTGGCGCTCTCTGTTTGTTTTACCGCCGGAGACAATAGGTTATAGTATTTTTCTTCTTCGGCCAGGTCACCTGTAGGGCCGCTTATCGAACCTAACGCGGCTAAACTGATAAAGCTATCCGGGTTATCTTGTATAAATTTTTTGATGATGTTTTCCTGCTGAAACTGTACCACCTTATATTTCTGCTGAACACCATTCTGAAAAGTTGGGTCTATCTTTAAAGCATCGCTGGCACCTTTAGCTTCGTCCATTATCGCTTTAGCTTGCGCGATGACCGGCTTTAACGCTTCCCGCAGTTTCACATTATCATCATTTGTTTTCGAACCGGTAATGGTGGCTTTAGCAACAGAGTCGGTACTGCTTACGCTGATAGCGCCTTTCTCTAAATACAGGTTAAGCGCGTCGGCGCTTCTGTCCATATTTCTCAGGCCAACGCCTTTCGCATCTATCACAATAATACCGGCAGTAGGCTCAGCCACATTACCATGAAAGCTAAACTCGCCATTCACAATATTGGTCGAATCGATAACATTTTTACCTGCCGTGGTATGTATCAGGTAAGCCCTTGCCGGGGTAGTTATATTAGCCCCGATCTTGGTTTTTAAGGTATAATTATCAGGCGTTTGCGCGAATATGGCGGCCGGTATGGCAGCCATTACTATTAAAATTATCTTCTTCATTTTTAAATTTACTATTTTGTATAAACCGGTTTAAACCAGCTTTTGGTATGTGCGCCACCACAGGTCGGGCATCTCGCCGCCAACGGCGGTATTATAATCTTCATAGCGGCAGGGCACCAAATGGAAGCGCTCGTTTTTTGAGCCGCCTGCCGGGTAAGGTACCTGCATCCACCAACGGTCAGATTTTTTGCTTTTTACAAATACCACTTCATGATCCTCATGTTTTAAACTGGTTTTGTATATCAAATATTGTGAGCGCGGCTGTAATGGGAAATCTTTTTTGCGGTTATAAAAGCCATCCACAAAATACCAGATCATCTGAGCCAGTAATTTTGCGGTTTGCCCGTTCTCATCATAAGCAGGGTTATACTCGTAAAAGCCTATCGAGCTTAGTTTATCATTAAAGCCCGCGTAACGGCATATCTGGCAAGCCTCTTCGCCATAAAAACCATTTGGGTTAGCATTGGCATTGCCTTTAGCGTCTGATGATCGCACGGCGCCAATATCAAAACTGATCATGCTGGCATTTCGGATGATGGGTTCGGCAACATTGATCTTACCGCTCAGCTCGCCCAGGCGATGGGTATCAAAATACAGCTTTTCCATTACCCGCAGGCTCTCCTGACTGGCAAAATAAGTTTGGTAGCCCAGGTTGCTAAAATTGAACAGGTAATTAGGCTCGTGTAAAAAAATACGGTTAAGGTATGATATGGATGTGGTTTGAATGTTTTGCTGGGTAATGTCGTCATCCAGGTCAAACAACGCGTCAATTACTACTACATCTACTTTTTGCTCCAGGCCCTCATAAGCCAGGTATTGCGGATAGGTATGGTCTTGCCCTCCGCCTAATATAATGGGCAGTATGCCGTTTTTTATCAGCTCAAATGCTACCGTTTTAAGAGCAACGTAGGTATCGGTTATGCTTTCGCCCTGGCGTATGTTTCCAAGGTCAGCAATTTTAGTGGTGTATGGGCCTTCGTTCAGTTGGTATAGCTTTTCGCGAATATAATCCGGACCTAACGCGCAACCTGAATTATCTATCGCATGGCGGTCTTCCAGTACGCCAATAATAGCAATATCGGGCCTGTCGCCTTCCAGATCAGGGAAAGTTTCGGTATAAGCTGATATCTTCATCCCCAGGTGGCTGGTATAATAGCCCTTTGTGGGATATATCTTTTTAATATCTATCGGCGTAAAGAAATCAACTAAGGACATATTGTTATAAATCAGACTCTCAAATATCAACTTATTTTGCATAAAATTGCATCGTTTTGAATAAAAATCACAGCAGCATACTGGTTACTGGCGCAACAGGTTTTCTGGGTGCCGAGCTTGCAAAGCAACTTACGGCGGCAGGGAACGATATTGTTTGTATAAAACGTGCCACCTCGCAAATACCGCAAACGCTTTTGCCCATCAAAAACATTACCTGGCTCGAGGCGGATATACTGGACATACCAGCATTGGAAGATGCTTTTGAAGGCATTACCCGGGTTTATCATTGCGCGGCATTGGTATCCTTGGATCCGGCTAATAAAAAGGCCATGATCAGGATCAATGTGGAAGGCACGGCCAACATGGTAAACTTATGCCTGCAAAACAATGCCCGGTTGGTGCATGTCAGCTCTATCGCCGCTCTTGGCGAGGCAAAACCGGGACACCTGACAACTGAAAACAACCACCTGGAAGAAACCCCGCACGAAGACGGTTACGCCATTTCGAAATACGAAAGTGAGATGGAAGTTTGGCGCGGCATTGCCGAAGGTTTGGATGCGGTTATTGTTAATCCTTCGCTTATTATCGGCGCCGGCGCCGGAACGCGCGGTACTGGCAAAATATTCGAAAATGTACGTAAGGGCTTAAAATATTATTCGGCAGGCAGCAATGGCTTTGTTGATGTGGAAGACGTAGCCAAAAGTATGATAGCGCTGATGGACACCGATATTACCGCGCAGCGCTATATCATTAACGCCGAAAACTGGACATGGAAAAACATGCTCACCATGATTGCCGAAAACTTCGGCACACCCCCGCCCCAAACCGAAGCCAAACCCTGGATGCTCAGCCTGGCCTGGCGTGCATCTGCCTTGCTTGGCGCGATAAGCGATAAGTTTAAAGGCTTTGATAAGGTAGCTGCAAACGCCGCTTCGAAACCATTAAGCTATTGTAATAAGAAAATAAAGAAAGCCATCGGTATGGAATTTAAACCCATCACCCAGTCGGTTGCCGAAATTTGTAATGCGCTAAAAGGTTAAGGGCATTTACTTGCGGCTCACCGTCAGAAATGTTCCCAATATACTGCCTTGTGTAGATTGTCCTATGACTTCTTCGATACACATTAACATTTTTATTCACTTTTCAACCGCTCCGCCAGCCAAACAAATTCCTGCAAAAAAGTATCCACTTTACTTTTAAAGGCTTCATCCACTAAATTACCCGCCTCATCAAATTTCTTATCCATCAGCGGCGTAATGAGCATTATCGGCGAGGCGATACCCATCAGCCCGTTCACCATCAGCTGTACCTGCTGGCTGGCGCGTATGCCACCCATTATACCGTCGCTCCCGGTAACTATGCCAAAGGCCTTGTGTAGTTGCTTCGGGAAATGGTCGAACAGGTTTTTCATGGCAGGCGAGTAGCCGCCGTTATACTCCGGCGTAACCACCACAAAAGCATCCGCCGTGAACATGCGTTCAGCAACGGCGCGTAATTCTGCCGGCGCTTTTTCAACTGATGAGTACGGCACCTGTATCATCGGG
>Ga0207690_10000234_pt1 | contig 41241 bp, 49 predicted proteins | sample KBSC23metaG_FD_184315 | JGI IMG/M metagenome (GOLD analysis project Ga0207690, IMG submission 184315) | Corn rhizosphere microbial communities from Kellogg Biological Station, Michigan, USA - KBS C2-3 metaG (SPAdes) (version 2) | ecosystem: Host-associated > Plants > Roots > Rhizosphere > Soil ... | reverse complement strand
CCGACAGCGTGGTCGCGGCACGGCTGTCGCTCGAAGCTTCCAAGCTGGGCCGCTTCGCTGAGTTCCACGATACGCTGTGGGCAACGGGACGGCCCGCGCCCGACACGAACGCCAAGGCGGCGGCTGCGGCAGGCATCGATCCGGCTCCGAAGCAGGATCCGGAAGTGGAGGCCGAGCTCAACCGCAACATGAAACTTGCGGGGGAGCTTGGAGCGACGGGAACGCCGCTGTTCGTTGTCGGCGACCGCGTGATGAATGGGGCGGTCGGCTACGACATGCTGAAGGACGCGATCGACAAGGCTCGGGCGAAGGGCTGATCTCGCTTTAGAACAGCGAAACGAAGAACAGCAGCGTCGCTAACGCCATGACTGCCGTGGCGGCCCAACCAAGGATCGCCCCGCGGCGACCCAGCGTCAGCTTTCCCATCGCGCGTGGATTGGTCACGATCAGCATCATTAGCGCCATCAGTGGTGCGGCGAGAACGCCGTTGATCACCGCGCTCCAATAGAGCGCGCGCACCGGATTGACTCCGACCGATTCCAGCAAGGCACCGGCAAGCGTCGTCGCTGCGATTGTCCCGTAGAACAGGCGCGCCTTCAGCGGCTTGGAGTCGAGGCTGGCCGGCCGGCCGAGCATCTCGGAAACCGCATATGCCGCCGATCCAGCCAGCACCGGCACAGCGAGCAAGCCGGTTCCGACAATACCCAGCGCGAACAAAAGGAACGCGAAGCGGCCGGCGACCGGCTCGAGCGCCTGTGCCGCCTGATTTGCCGTTTCGATCGTCGTGATGCCGTGTACGTGCAACGTCGCCGCCGCGGCAAAGACGATGAATATGGCCACCAGGTTGCTGAAGACCATGCCGACCAGCGTATCCTGACGGATCCGGGCAAGTTCGGGTCCGGCTCTTCTTGGCGTCACATAGAGCGGCTTTGCATGGCTTCGCTTTTCCTCCTCGATCTCCTGCGCCGCCTGCCAGAAGAAGAGGTACGGACTTATCGTCGTGCCGAGGATCGCAACGAAGCCGGTGGCGAAGGCAGTCGTCCACTCGATATGCGGAATGAGCACGCCCCTGAGCGCCTCTCCCCAGGGCACATGCACCGTCAACACGACCGCGACATAAGCGAACAGGCTGAGCGTGGTGAACTTCAGAACCGAGGCATATTCGCCGTAGTTAAGGAAGATTTCGAGGACGACGCAGAGAAGCCCGAAGCCGAGCGTATAGGCGACGAGGTCGCCGCCGAGCAGCATCTGCATCGCCGCTCCCATCGCGCTCAGATCGGCGCCCAGATTGATGATATTGGCGAAGAGAAGGAGCACGACCGCTGACCACAGCAACGGGCGCGGATAATGGCGCCTGAGGTTCGCCGCGATGCCTCGCCCGGTGACCGATCCGATCTGCGCCGAGACGTCCTGGATCACGGTCATGAACGGCAGGCAGAACAGGAGCGTCCAGGACAGGCCGTAGCCGAACTCCGCGCCAACCTGGCTGTAGGTGCCGATGCCGCTTGGATCGTCGTCTGCGGCGCCGGTGATCAGGCCTGGGCCGAGCCGCGCCAGGAACGACTTTCGCTGCTCCTCGGCCACGCCACCCTCCCCGATCCTTACTGCTGCTAGCTAGCCGGTTCGCCCGCGCCCTTGAAGCCCTGCGCGACGACATACCATTCGCTCGAATCTTTCCGGCTGGCCGGCGGCTTGGCATGCTTCACGGTCGAGAAGCTGCGCTTCAGCTCGGCCACGAGCTGGTTGTCGGCACCGCCGGCGAGCACCTTGGCGACATAGGCCCCCCCGGGGCGCAGCACCTCACGGGCGAACTCCAGCCCGGTTTCGACCAGCGCCATGGTTCGCAGGTGGTCCGTCTGCTGGTGCCCGACGGTGTTCGCCGCCATGTCGGAGAGGACCAGGTCGGCCGGGCCGCCGAGCGCTTGCTGCAGCCGCTCCGGCGCCGCCTCGTCCATGAAATCCATCTGGAGGATCGTGACGCCCTCGATGGGGTCAGTCGGGAGGAGGTCGATCCCGACGATGCGAGCCTGCGGCGCCTTGCGCCGCACCACCTGGCTCCAGCCGCCCGGCGCCATGCCGAGGTCCACGACGGCCTTTACGCCCTTGAGCAGTCCGAAGCGCTCATCCAGCTCGAGCAATTTGTAAGCGGCTCGGCTCCGGTAATTTTCGGCCCTGGCGCGCTTCACATATGGGTCGTTGAGCTGCCGTTCGAGCCAGCGTGTCGATGAGACCTTGCGACCCTTGGCGGTCTTCAGCCTTTTCATCCCCTCTCCTTTAGGGGAGGGGATGAGCCGCAAAGCGGCGAAGGGGTGGGGCAACCGAGATAGGAAGTCCCCACCCCGGCCCCTCCCCTGAAGGGGAGGGGAACGGTCACAATTGCCATCCATCCCTCGCCATCAGCGAGCGCAATATGCCCTCGCGGATGCCGCGGTCGGCGACGCCGAGATTCTGCGCCGGCCAGATCTCCATGATCGCCTCGAGGATCGCGCAGCCGGCGACGACCAGATCGGCGCGCTCGTTGCCGATGCACGGCAGCGCCGAGCGCTCGTCATAATCCATGCCGGCGATCATGCTGCTGATCTTCTGCATCGCTTCGATCGGCACGTGGAGACCGTCGACAGCGCGGCGGTCGTAGGATGGAAGCGCGAGGTGGACGCTGGCGAGCGTCGTCACGGTCCCGCTGGTGCCGAGCAGGCGAATGCCCTCGCGCTTCTCGGGGAGCATGGTCGCGAAATTCGCGAAGGCGCGGCGCGCGCGCTCGCGCATCCGCTCGTAGGCCTTGATCCGGTCAGGACCCTCGAGCGCCTCCCGACCCTCGCTTTCGGTGAGCGATACGACGCCCCATGGAGCGCTCCACCACGCGCGGATCCTGGGCGTCCCCTCTTCCTGATCGATCAGCACCAGCTCGGTCGAGCCGCCGCCAATGTCGAAGATCAGCGCCGGCCCATCTCCCGGCTCGAGCAGCTTATGGCAGCCGAGGACGGCGAGCCGGGCCTCTTCGGCGGGCTCGATGATGTCGAGCACGATCCCGGTCTGCTCGCGCACCCTGTCCGCGAATTCGCGGCCGTTCTTGGCGCGCCGGCAGGCCTCGGTCGCGACCGACCGCGAGATCGAGACGTTGCGGCGGCGCAGCTTCTCCGCACAGACGCCGAGGGCTCCGACGGCGCGGTCCATGGCGTGCTGCGACAGCTCACCGGTGTGAGAGAGGCCCTCACCGAGACGTACGATGCGCGAGAATGCGTCGATGACCGTGAACCCGCTCTCGTTCGGACGAGCGATTAGCAGCCGGCAATTGTTTGTGCCGAGATCAATCGCGCCATAGGTTCGGCGGTGCGGCTCACGCCGTGCTGGCGAGCCCTGGTCCGACGGCCTGTCCTGCGGCCGATAACCCTGCCGCGGGACCGGCGCACTGGCGACTCCCTGCGCCATTGTAACGCCCGTTTCTGTCCTGCACCGCACGAAAGTGGCGGCTGACTTGGCTGCGTCTTAATCACAAATTGATGCCTTTGGGCAAGGCCGCAGGGGCCTCGGCGCAGCGTTGACAGGGTACGGCCCGCTTTCTATCTCGCCCGCTCCCAAGCTGCCCCGTCGTCTAATGGTAAGACTACGGACTCTGACTCCGTCAATCGTGGTTCGAATCCACGCGGGGCATCCAGCACGGCCGGAGCGATCGCGAGCAAGCGAAGCCGGCCGTCACTTCCTCTCACCGCACCATTGCAGTCGGCGGCGTTCAGCCGCATGATCCTACACCAAAGTTAACCGCGCACGACAGCGATCCTGGAGACGGTAGGCGACGCGTAATCAGGCGCAACTCGCAGGAGGCTTGGGGTGGGACTTCGCGCAAAATTCAACCTGCTGTTGCTGGCGGTGGCGATCGCCGGGGTCGCGCTCTTCGCCCTTGCCGCAGAGCCGCTCGTCAATGCCGTCGCGCGCGAGGAGGTGCTCCAGAGCTCGCGGATCATGATGGAGAGCGCGGCGGGCGCGCGCAAATATACGTCCGAGCAGATCGCCCCGATCCTCAAGCCCGAGATCGGCCAGCATTTCTATCCGCAGTCGGTGTCCGCCTATGCGGCAAAGCGGAACTTCGACGTCATTCACTCAAAGTTCCCGGACTACAGCTATCGCGAGGCGGCGCTAAACCCGACCAACCCGCAGGATCGCGCCACCGACTGGGAAGCAGACATCATCAATGACTTCCGTTCTCACCCGGGCAAGGAAGAAGATTCGTTCGTTCGCTCGACTGCGACCGGACCGATGCTCGAGCTTGCGCGGCCGCTGGTGAACAAGCCGGCCTGCCTCGAATGCCACAGCACCGCCACCTCGGCACCCGCGTCGATGATCGCACTTTACGGGAACGAGAATGGCTTCGGCTGGAAACCGGGCGAGATAATCGGCGCGCAGATCGTCTCCGTGCCGATGTCCGCCTCACAGGTTCGCGCCGGGCATATCCGCCGGTTGTTCCTGGTGCCGTTCCTCGGCTTCCTCGTGCTGCTGTTCGTCTCCATCAACATCCTGCTCCACTTCGTCGTGATCCGGCCGATGGAGAGGATCGCGAAGAACGCCGAAGCGGTCAGCATGGGCAAGATCGATACTCCCGAGCTGGATTCCGAGCGGCGCGACCAGATCGGCCGCCTTGCGGCGTCGTTCAATCGCATGCACCGCAGCCTTGCGCAGGCGTTCAGGATGCTCGGCGAGTGAGCGAGACGACCGCGCTCTCGCAAAGCTATTTCCTGAGCTACTCGCGCGCCGACGAGACCTTCGCGCTGCGCTTGGCGTCGGACCTGCGCGAGCGCGGGATCGCCATGTGGGTCGATCAGCTCGACATCCGCCCGAGCGAGCATTGGGACCGTGCGATCGAGCGCGCCGTGCACCAATGCCGCGGCCTGCTCGTGGTCCTGTCACCGCGATCGGTCGAGTCCGACAATGTCGCCGACGAGATCAGCTTCGCGATCGATAACAAGAAGCCCGTCTTGCCGGTCATGATCGAGAAGTGCCGCCTGCCGCTGCGGATCACACGCATGCAGGTGGTGGACGCGACCGGCAGCTACGAACGCGCGCTGAAGCAGTGCCTCGAGGTGATCGGCGGCGAAGGGCTCCCGCCCTCGCGCAGCGGTGAGGAGCGAGCGCCGCCATGCGGGGTCGCGGACGCGGCAACGATTGCAACAGCCAAGGCCCAGCTGACCGACGTGCTCGGCCCGATTGCCGGAATCCTCGTCGACAAAGCGGCTCCGCGGGCGAGCTCGGTCTGCGAGCTTTACGCGCTGCTCGGCGACAATATCGAGAGCCCTAAGGACCGGGAGCGGTTCATCGCGCTCGCTGGAAGTCCGGCCGAAACTTCACCAGCAGTATCCGCCGTTGCCGGAAAAACGCAGCGATCATCGGTGCCGCAAGCCGAAGCCGACCGGCTGAGCACAATGCTCACGCCGTACCTGGGGCCGATTTCCGCCGCTCTGGTTCGCCGCGAGAGCGCCGGCGCGGCCTCGGCCGATGACCTGCAGCAGCGGCTCGCAAGCCTCATCCCCAATGACCGCGAACGCGCGCAATTCTTACGACAGGCGCAGGCACCCCGTTGAATTGATGCACGTCAGGGCGTGGAGGGGTTCTCAGCGATAGCCCCGATCCCTATCTGCCCGCCTCCATGGGTTTCACCGTTGTCCCGCGCCACGATGGCGACGGCTTCCGGATCGACGTCGGCGAGGACGGCCGGACGCACAGCTACATCGTCCCGACCGCGACTCAGCAAGACTTCACCGCCTTCTTCCGCGAGCTTGCCGCCGACTTCGGGATGCGCATGCCGCATGCCTATACGAGGGCGCAGGAGCGCCCGTCCGCGGCGTTCCCGTGGCGGCCGCTTCTGACCGAGAATGTCCATCCGCAGATCCTCGTTGGCTATGGCGATCCCGCGGTGCTGAGGACCGACGACGGTTGGTGGCTGGTCGCGACGTCCAACGACGCGCCCGACGCCTTCCCGATCCTTCATTCCGAGGACCTCGAGCAATGGGAGCCCAAGGGCTTCATCTTCCCGGCGGGTCAGGAGCCGGCCTGGGCTGCGACCGGGCGTAACACCGCCGATTTCTGGGCGCCGGAAATGGCCCGGGTCGGCGATGAATTTTGGACCGTCTTTACGGCGAGGCAGGCCAGCAACGCTCTTGCCATCGGCCTTGCCCGTGCCGCGTCGCCGCTCGGACCCTGGGTCGATAACGGCCAGCCGCTCGTCACCGGCAAACCGGTCAACACGACGGGTCTCGGCTTCGACGCCTCGCAGCCGCTGATGAGCGGCGGCGTCATCGATTCACACCTGTTCCTCGATTCCGGCGGCGAACGATATTTGTTCTGGAAGGACGATTCGAACGGCATTTGGCCACGTCCACTGGCCATGCTCCTCCGCGAGCATCCGGAACTGATCGGCCGGCTGTTCGCGGACGAGGCGGACCGCCGTACTGCGCAATTTGCAGCCGCGTTCGTTCCGTGGGCAAACCTTCAGCGGTCGATGACGCGATTCTTCGCCATGCAGCCGCTCATCGAGGCGGCGCTCGACAACTGGCACCAGGTCAAGAAGGTCCTCGGCGAATTCGGACTCGCCGCGACCACGATCGTCCAGGCGATGACAACGCCTATCCGCGCCCAACCGATCGCCGAAGACGGACGCTCGCTCTTGGGCGAGAGCACGATCGTCCTCGCCAACGACCAGGACTGGGAGGGTCATCTGATCGAAGGCCCGTTCGTCACCTACCAGCAGGGGCGTTATTGGCTGTTCTACGCCGGCAACGATTTCTCGACCCCGGCTTACGGCATCGGCGTTGCCGTCGCCGACCATCCGCTCGGGCCCTACACCAAGCAGAAGGATCCGCTTCTCCGTTCGACGCGCGAGTGGGTTGCGCCCGGGCACGCCTCGGTCGCGCCCGGCGTGGACGGACAGCCGCAGCTGTTCTTCCACGCCTTCCATCCGGGCACCGGCGGCTACAATGCCTTTCGCGCGCTCTTGACCGTAGGGCTGAGGTTCACGCCCGAACGCGTCGACGTCGTCGAGCTTCAGTAGCCGGCGGTCACGTTTCCGCCGCCGCGAACGGCCATGCTGACGCTGGGGTGGCCCCAGTAGCGGACATTGCCGCCGCCGTTCACCGCCGCTGCAAGCGACTGCCGCGGCCGCACCAGCAGCTCGCCGCCGCCGTTCACTGCCGCCGAGACCTCGCTCGCGTCGACCGAGCGCGCGTCGATCTTGCCGCCGCCGTTCACGGCCACTGCGAGATGCCCTTCGGGTGCGAAGCCGCCCATCGTCGTGATCTGCCCGCCTCCGGAGACGGCGAGGTTCGGCACGCGCGGCGACTGGATTTCGATGCGCAGCCGATATTCGCGCGGGCAACGCTCGTTGCACGCGTCGATCCTCAGCTGACCGCCATTCTCGACATACATGTGCGTGAATTGGTTAGACCCCTCGAGGATCGTGACCCGCTCGACGGGACCGGGCACGACGGCGACGTCGCCGCCACCCCGCAATTCCACGGAGCGGAACTGCGGAACCGGAACCAGTTCGGTCGCGAGGACCGGCGCCGAAATGGCAAGCGCAAGGGCGAAGAGCGGCAGGGTCGAGCGGATCATGTCAGTCCCTTTCGAATCAATACGCTACATATGTAGCGCTACAAATGCAGCGCGTCTAGTCCCATCTTGCAGTCGAGCTTTGGCAGCTGCATGGCTGGGGCCGTGCCGCAGCCCCTGACCGTCATCGGCAGCTTCGTCAGCCCCTATGTCCGCAAGGTCCTCGCGTGCATGAACCTCAAGGGTCTGAACTACGAGGTCGACCCGATCACGCCCTTCTTCGGCAACGACCAGTTCGAGCGGCTCAGCCCGCTGCGACGAATTCCGGTGCTCCTCGATGGCGATTTCTCGGTCAGCGATTCCTCGGCGATCTGCGCCTATCTGGACGAGGCCTATCCCGGCTATCCCTTGTTCCCGGCGGATCCGAAGAACCGCGCCCGCGCCCGCTGGCTCGAGGAATATGCTGATACGCGCCTCGGCGACCTGTTCATCTGGGGATTGTTTTACCAGAAGGTTGTGCGGCCTGCGGTCTGGGGTGAACCAGGCGACCAGGGCCGCATCGACAAGACTTTGACCGAGGATATTCCGACCGGGCTTGATTATCTTGAAGGCCAGCTTCCCGCAGACGGCTTCCTGTTCGGTGACATCGGCGCTGCCGACATCTCGATCGCGACCTTCTTCCGCAACGGCGCCTACGCCGGCTTCAGCATCGATGCATCCCGTTGGCCGCGCACCAGCTCGTTCGTCGAGCGCACGCTAGGCCACCCCTGCATCGCGGGGCTGCTGCCGTTCGAGGACGTCCAGCGCAGCACCGACATCAAGGGGCGGCGCCAGGCGCTGCTCGACGCCGGTGCCCAATTGACCGGCGAAACGATGGGGGTGCGCGAAGCGCGCAAGGGCTACATGCGGCTTTAGCCGCTGGGAACCAGTGCAGCGCCATCGTCATCCAAGGCGTTGAACAAGCGCGAGGTGATCATCTTCGATGGGCGGAAATGCCGAGGTAGCAGGACCTGATTTTTCCGAGGGTGTGAAGCTCGCGGAAATTGCCGAAGGCTCGACGCTCGCCGGCAGGGTGGGTGACGAGCCGGTGCTCCTCTCGCGTTTCGACGGCGAGCTGTTCGCCATCGGCGGCACGTGCACCCATTATGGCGGCGCACTCGGAGACGGACTCATCAGCGGCGGATCGGTCCGCTGCCCGCTTCACCACGCCTGCTTCGACCTGCGTACGGGCGAGATGCTTCGTGCTCCGGCCCTCGATCCGGTCGACCGGTGGGAGGTCGAAGTCGAAGGGGATCGTGCCTTCGTCCGCAAGAAGATCACTGAGCCGCAGAAGCAAGAACGCGCGGCAACTGACGCCCAGAAGATCGTGATCGTCGGCGGGGGAGCGGCAGGGCTCGCCTGCGCCAACGAGCTCCGCAAGCTCGGTTATGAAGGCGCGATCATCATGCTGAGCGCGGACAGCGATCCGCCCTGCGACCGGCCGAACCTCTCCAAGGATTATCTCGCCGGAACCGCTCCGGAGGAATGGATCCCGCTGCGCCCGGACGACTGGTACAGCGACAATCGCATCGACCTTCGCCTCGGCGTCGAGGTCACCGCCGTGGACCCCGACGGCTGGTCGGTCGAATGCGCATCGGGCGAGCGGGTGCCATTCGACAGGCTGCTTCTTGCGACGGGCGCCGAGCCCAACCGGCTCAGCACTCCCGGGTTCGACCGAGACAATGTGTTCACCCTGCGCTCGCTCGCCGACGCGCGGGCAATTGCCGAGCGAGCCAAGTCAGGCGCCAAAGCCGTAATCATCGGCTCGAGCTTCATCGGTCTCGAGGCGGCCGCGTCGCTGCGCAAGCGCGGGGTCGAGGTCGACGTCGTCGCGCCTGAGGAAGTGCCGTTCGAGAAAGCGCTTGGGCGCGAGCTCGGCAATTTCTTCAAATCGCTCCACGAGGAAAATGGCGTAAGGTTCCACCTCGGTTTGACGCCTGCGAGCTTCGACGGGCGCAGAGTCCGGCTATCCGACGGCGAGCAGCTCGACGCCGATTTCGTCCTTGTCGGTGTCGGGGTTCGGCCGCGTACGAGCCTTGGCGAAGCGGCGGGTCTAGCGTCCGGCAACGGCATCCTTGTCGATTGCTATCTCGAGACCAGCGCCCCTGGCATTTATGCCGCCGGCGACATCGCCGCTTACCCCGACCCGTTCACCGCCGAACCGGCCAGGATCGAGCATTGGGTCGTCGCCGAGCGTCAGGGCCAAGTCGCCGCGGCGAACATGCTCGGGCTGAAGAAGAGGTTCGATTCCGCTCCCTTCTTCTGGACCGAGCAATATGGTGTCAGCGTGCGCTACGTCGGCCATGCCGTACGCCCCGAGGAGATCAGGGTCGAAGGAAATCTCGGGCAGCGCAGCGCCGCCGTTTACTACCATCAGGATGGACGCAGGAGAGCCGCGGCCACGATCGGCCGCGATGGCGACAATCTCGAAGCCGAGCTAAGGCTGCAAGAGGAGAAGGATCGAACCTGCTAAGCTGTGCGGTGCGACAGCCAGTGCTCCAGCCGCGTCCGAAGCGATCGCTTGGACGGGATGAAGCCGGGCTCGACCGCCGGCATGTCGTGCGTCGATTCATAGAGAGTCAGATTGTCGGGCATCTTGGGTCGCAGTGTCTCGCGCCCGCGCAGCAGGTCCTCGGCCGCGGCCAATGAACGGTGCACGTCCTCTGCGGTGAAGGGTTTCATGAGGCAGCCGAGCGCGAGGTCGGGCATCGGGAAGCTCGGCGCCTTGCCGCTGACGAACAGGCACGGAACGCCGAGCTCGTTCAGGCGCACCGCGACCGAAAAGCCGGTGGTGCTTCGGGCAAGATGAAGGTCGAGGAGGACGAGGTCGGGCTCATGCTCCTCGGCGGCAGCGATGGCGCCATCGGCGTCCTCGGCCATTGCGATGACGCGGTACCGGGGATTGTCCTCGACCAGATATTTGAGCGTAACGGCGAGCTGACTGTCATCTTCGACGATCAGGATGTTGAGCACCCGCGATCCTCCCCGAACTCACGCATCGCGGAAATTCCCCCCGGAAAATCCGTGACTTGCATCCTCGCGCGGAATGATTCGGCTGCGAATCCCTCGTGAACGGGATTATCGGCGAGCCGCTGGCACACTGCGCCGAAACGAAAAGGGCGTCCCAGGCACATGCCCGGAACGCCCTCCTGTCCCTCCTAGTTAACTCGACGTCAGGCGCGGTAGAAGATGTGCGCGCCGATCTGCTCGACTTCCTGCAGGCTGCGCCGCCACGACGGGGCGACATAATCCGCGTGATACCAGAGCACGTCGGGGCCCACGCTTGGAACGATGTTCGCCGCCGCGAGCTCGGCGACTGCCTCCGCCTTCTTCCAGGCGTCGCAGTTGGTATCGACCGACGGGAACTCGCCATGGCGAACGAAGGAGAATTGCGCGGGTTGCTTCACTACCCCGCACCAGTCGGTCGCATAGCGGCCCGAGGATGCCCGGTTCATCACGACGCGGGCGACGGCGAGCTGCCCTTCGAGGCTTTCGCCGCGCGCTTCGAAATAGACCGCGGTCGCGAGGCAGTTGGTCTCCTGGTCGAGCGGGGCGTTGGTCGCGAACTTGTCGACCAGCGCATAAAGCGGCCAGCCCGCCTTGAAGAGCCAGGAAGCTTCCTTGGCGATCGACGGCGTCAGCTGGAGGGTCACCGACTGCGCGGGCTGGGCCTGCATCACGGCGCCGCTCACGGTCGCGACGGCGTTGGTCGTGGCAACCGCCGGCTGCACATAGGCCGCCGCCGGATTGGCGCTCGCGCCCAGCGGCGTGTTCTGCGCACTCGCGCTGGCACTCACCGCAAGCATGAAAAGACCCATGATCGCGGACGCAGCGCGACCGCCGACAAGATTTACCACTGCTGTTTTTACCCTTCCCTGGCGGGCGATTTCCCGCTGGAGGCGCTTCCTAAAGCGCTCTTGTTCGTCCAGCGGGGATCGCCCGTCTTGCGAGCCCGGCGTTTCGTCTCGGGCTCACCGCTCTCAATCGCTGAACCCCAGATATGTTAACGCAAACATGAGTCCAAGCGGCGTTCGGTGAGTTGTGCGACTCGCGGGATGGAATCCGGAACTCTTTCAATTCATTCAGTTTTCTCGACTTTTCCACAGCCCGGGTGCCTCCGTTTATCGCCAGTTTAACTCGGCTCGTCGGCGCGCTAACGGTAAGCGTCCCGGAGGGAGACAAATCGCGTGGCCCATTGGCTGATGAAATCCGAGCCCGAAAGCTACAGCTGGGGCAATTTAGTGCGCGATAAGGGCACCGAATGGGACGGCGTGCGCAACAATGCCGCCCGCCTGCACCTCAAGGCGATGAAGGTCGGCGACGAAGCCTTCTTCTATCACTCGATGTCCGACAAGGCGGTGGTCGGCATCATGCGCGTCACGCGCGCGGCTCAACCCGATCCCAAGGATGCCGGCTGGGTCTCGGTTCGCGTGGAGCCGGTGAAGGCGCTCCCGCGGCCCGTTACGTTAGGCGAGATCAAGGCCGAGCCGCGCTTGTCGAAGATGGAGCTGATCCGTCAGTCGCGCCTGTCGGTGGCGCCGGTCAGGGACGAGGAGTGGAAGGCGGTGTTGGAGTTGGCGGAGAAAGGCGGATAGCCGGGCCGCACCGCTCCGCTGCCCGCAAGCGCACATAGGTCTGCGGCGCCAGATTCTGGCTGGCCTCCAGCCACGCGACGACGTTCCAGATCTCGCGATCGGACATTGAATCGCGCCAGGAGGGCATGCCGGTCATCTTGATCCCGTTCTTGGCGATCCAGAAGAGCTGCCCCGGCGTGAAGCGCTGGGTTTCGTCGAGAAGGTAAGGCGGCTGCGGCTCCATTCCGCCGACCCACGGCTGGCGCGAAACTCCGGCCGCACCGTGGCAGGCGACGCAATGCGTCTCATAAGCGCAGAACCCGGCGACGAGCTGAGCGGCGCTGGTCGATCTCGGGGGCGTGATCCCGCTACCGCGACGCCGCACCGAGTGGATCATCGTCTCGTGCGTCAGCCAGGTCGTGAACTTGGTGTGCGGATGCGACGCCGCGACATTGTAGATGCCGGACTTGACGAAAACGTAGGCGCCAAGCGGCACGACGACCGCGATCCCGATGGCGGCTCCGATCAGCAGGTGGATGAGATGCTCACGGCGCACGGCGGCTCAACGCCGCACGCGCGGATTCGTTACGGCTGCGTCAGGCGGCCTCGGCCTGTCGCGCCGCGCGCTTGCGTTCGTGCGGGTCGAGGTAGCGCTTGCGGATCCGGATCGCCTTCGGCGTGACCTCGACCAGTTCGTCGTCCTGGATGTAAGCGATGGCCTGCTCCAGCGTCATGCGCTTGGGCGGCGTCAGGCGGATACCCTCGTCCTTGCCGCTCGCGCGGAAGTTGGTGAGCTGCTTGGACTTGAGCGGATTGACCTCGAGGTCCTGCGGCTTGGCGTTTTCGCCGATGACCATGCCCTCGTAGAGCATCTCTCCGGGGGACACGAAGAGCACGCCGCGCTCCTCCAGCGCGTTCAGCGCATAAGCGACGGCAGGTCCCTGCTCCATCGAGATGAGGACGCCATTCTGCCGCCCGGGGATCGGCCCCTTGTAGGGCCCATATTTCTCGAACAGGCGGTTCATGATCCCGGTCCCGCGCGTGTCCGACAGGAACTCGCCATGATAGCCGATGAGCCCACGGCTCGGCGCCGAGAAAGTCAGGCGCGTCTTGCCGCCACCGGAGGGGCGCATGTCAGTCATCTCGGCCTTGCGCATCGCCATCTTGTCGATGACCGTGCCGCTGAACTCGTCGTCGACGTCGACCACGACCGTCTCATACGGCTCCTCACGGCCATTGGTGCCGTCGCGAAACAGCACGCGCGGGCGGCTGATGCCGAGTTCGAAGCCCTCGCGCCGCAGCGTCTCGATGAGCACGCCTAGTTGGAGCTCGCCGCGACCGGCCACTTCGAAGCTGTCATTGTCTGCCGCGGCGGTCACACGGATTGCGACATTGCCCTCGGCTTCGCGCTCGAGCCGCTCGCGGATGACACGGCTCTGCACCTTGTCGCCGTCGCGACCGGCGAACGGACTATCATTGACCGAAAAGTTCATCGCCAACGTCGGTGGGTCGATGGGCCGCGCGTGCAGCGGCGCCTGGACCGAAGGATCGGCAAAGGTGTTGGAGACGGTCGCCTTGATCAGTCCAGCGATGGCGACGATCTCGCCGGCTTCGGCGCTCTCGACCGGAACGCGCTCGAGCCCGCGAAAGGCAAAGACCTTGGTCGCGCGGCCTTCCTCAATGACGTTGCCGCTCACGTCGAGCGCCTTGATCGGCATGTTCACGCTGAGCTTGCCGCTTTCGATCCGGCCGGTGAGGATCCGCCCGAGGAACGGGTCGCGGTCGAGCAAGGTCGCGAGCATTCGGAAGGGGCCGGCGTCGACGCGCGGCGGCGGAACATGGCGGACGATGGTGTCGAACAGCGGCGTCAGGTCTCCCTCGCGCACGTCATCGGTGAGGCCGGCATAGCCTGCGCGGCCGCTCGCATAGAGGGTTGGGAAATCGAGCTGCTCGTCGTTGGCGTCGAGGTTGAGGAACAGCTCGAAGACTTCGTCGAGAACCTCGGCCGGACGAGCGTCGGGGCGATCGATCTTGTTGACGACGACGATCGGCTTGAGACCGAGCGCAAGCGCCTTGCCGGTGACGAACTTCGTCTGTGGCATCGGCCCTTCGGCCGCGTCGACCAGCAGAATCACGCCGTCGACCATGGAGAGGATGCGCTCGACCTCGGCGCCGAAATCGGCGTGTCCCGGCGTATCGACGATGTTGACGTGGGTGCCCTTCCACTCGACCGACGTGCACTTGGCGAGGATGGTGATCCCCCGCTCCTTCTCGAGATCGTTCGAATCCAGCGCGCGCTCCTCGACGCGCTGGTTGTCGCGGAAGGTGCCCGACTGGCGGAAGAGTTGGTCGACAAGCGTCGTCTTGCCGTGATCGACGTGGGCGATGATCGCCACGTTGCGAAGGTTCATCTCTATTTTTCCGGAAGATTCGTGTGGCGCCCACATAGTGAAACTGCGTCCATGTTGCAATGCAGCATGGCACGGCCGATGGCCTGATGCGTTTCCATTTCGGACCAACGTATGAAGGAGGCGAGTGATGCCCCGCGGAGCATATACGGCAAAGCAGGACCGCAAGGCCGAGCATATCGAAAAAGGCTATGAGAAACGCGGCGTTTCCAAGAACGAAGCCGAGCGGCGCGCCTGGGCGACGGTCAACAAGCAGGACAAAGGCGGAAAGAATTCAGGCCACGGCCGCAAGAGCAGCCGCAGTGAGGCTGCGAAGAAGGGTTGGGAAACCCGCCGCCGCCACGGAAAAGGCTGAGCCTTAGACTCCGCGCTCGAGGATCTCGATTGCGCGTTCGACCGCGCGAAGCTCGCTGTGTGCGAGGCGCTCGAGCTTGCTGCGCAGCGCCGGCCCGCCGGCAATGCGCTTCGACATCTGGTCGCGTCCGGCCTGGGTTAGCTTCAGCGCAAGTCGCCGTCGATTGTTCGGATCCTGGGTCCTTTCGACCAACCCGGCGCGGACCAGCGCGTCGACCGAGCGGCTGACCGCCGGGGCCCCGCGGCCGACCGTCTTCGCCACTTCGTTGAGTGTGACCGGCTCCTTGCTCCCGATCGCCGACAGCATCTTCCGGCGTGCACGCTCGGTGCGCTCGCCGGGCCCCTCGGCGACCCATTGGTGCGCGACGGCTGTGAATCGCGCCGCAAGCGCTTCCGGCGTTGATCCCCCGATCATGCTTGCAGACTAGCAAATGTTGGTCACGGCGCAATGTTGTTATCCCGCATTTGCGTCATTGCGAGGAGCAATCGCGACGAAGCAATCCGGTTGGCGCTGGCTGGATTGCTTCGCTAACGCTCGCAATGACGATGACTGAACGCCCGCCCCTCCCCCGCAATGTCTGGATCCTCGGGTTCGTCAGCCTGTTCATGGACCTGTCGAGCGAGATCTATCACGCGCTGCTTCCGGCGTTCATCACGCTCGTGCTCGGTCTCCCGGCGACCGCGCTCGGAGCAATCGACGGGGTCGCCGAAGCGACGGCCAACTTCGCAAAGCTCTTCTCCGGGCGCTTCTCGGACCGAAGCCTCAGGCGAAAGCCGTGGGTGATGGCCGGCTACGGGCTCGCCGCCTTGTCCAAGCCTTTGTTCCCGCTGGCGACACGCGCCCCGGCAGTGATGATCGCGCGCTTCGCCGACCGCATCGGCAAGGGCATTCGCGGAGCGCCGCGGGACGCGATCGTTGCCGACGAGACTCCGCCGGAGATTCGCGGCAGGGCATTCGGCCTCAGGCAGGCGCTCGACACCGTCGGCGCCCTCCTTGCCCCACTCGCTGCGATCGGGCTGATGGCGTGGCTCGCGAGCGACATGCGCAAGGTCTTCTGGATCGCGGTCATCCCAGCGGCGATCTCCTTCCTGCTCGCATGGCTCGCACTCCGGGAGCCCGAGCAGCATTTGGCGCCGCTCAAGAAGTCGCCCTTCTTCGCCGGGTTCAAGCAGCTCGATCGAGGGACCAAGCGGCTCCTCCAGGTCGGTTTCCTGTTCACGCTGGCGCGCTTCTCGGAAGGCTTCCTTATCTTGAAGGGCATCGACATCGGACTCACCGAAGCTTTGTCGCCGCTGACTCTCGCGATCTTCAATCTGGTCTATGTCGTGCTTGCCTATCCGGCCGGAGCGCTCAGCGACCGGATGAGCCCGCGATCGATCCTGATGGCGGGGATCGCAGTGCTGATCGCCGGCAATCTCGTCCTCGCCGAAACCAACGGATTTGCCGGGCTTGTCCTTGGAACCGCGCTGTGGGGAGCGCACATGGCGCTGACGCAGGGGATCTTCTCGCGGATGATCGCCGACAGCGCGCCCGAAAACCTTAGAGCGACGAGCTTCGGGGCCTTCTGGTTCGTCAGCGGGATAGGCGGCCTGCTTGCAAGCCTCGGCGCCGGGTGGCTATGGGATCGCCAGGGCGCGTCCGCGACGTTCATTACCAGCGCGCTCGTCGCCGCCGTCGCTCTGGCGATGCTGAGCCTGCTCGGCGAGGAGCGCTCCCCAACCCCGCGTTGAGCAACTCGTGCGGCGTTGCCGCAGAATCACAACCTCGATCAAAAATGCCGATTAGCGGACGATTTGAGCTTTCGCTGCTTGCCCGCACCGGCTGCAGCAGCCAGTCAGCGACGGGGAGCTCGGCCCGAAGACCGGAAATGCACGTGCCGTTTCGCCGGCGGGGGAAGTTTTGTATCGCGTTGCGTCAACCTTCGATGCCCCGGCCGTCGCGGTCGACACATCCCGTCCGAAACGCTCGCCACGGGCTGCGCTTCTCATCATCCTCGTGGCCGTGCTGGCGATGGGGCCCGAGCTGACGGTCGGCCTGACAGTCTCGGATTCCTACCGCTTCAACATCCTGTGGCCGGACCAGTTCGGCGATCTGTTCCGCAGCGGCCATTGGTACCCACGATGGTTGCCGCTGTCGTGGGGCGGCCTCGGCAGTCCGAACTTCTACTTCTACCCGCCCCTGTTCTTCTGGGTGACGTCCGTCTTCGACCTGTTGACCGGCGGTCTCCTCCCTCCCGAACGGTTCGTGCCCCTCGGCACGCTGACATTCCTGGCGATGTCGGGATTGACCATGCGAGCCTGGCTGAAAATGCACGTTAGCGAGCGGGCGGCGCTGGTCGGGGCGATTGCCTACATGCTCGCGCCTTACCATCTCTACGACATCTACGCCCGAGGTGCGCTGGCCGAGACCAGTGCGTACGCCGTTCTTCCGCTCGTGATGCTGGCGCTGGCGCGTATCGGCGAAGGCCGAACGCGCTACGTGTCCCTTCTGGCGCTCGCTTACGGCGCGCTGCTGATGACGCATTTGCCGACGGCACTGCTCGTTAGCCTGTTCCTGATCCCGCCCTTCCTCGCAGTTCTCGCGATGAGGTCGTCTCACCGGCTCGCGTTCCTTTGCGCTGCGGCAACCGGTGGCATCCTCGGCATCGGTCTGGCGGCGATCTACCTGCTCCCCGCCCTGACGCTGCTCCCCTATGTCTCGCCGGCAGCGCTGACCGGCAGCTTCTATCGCCCAGACCGCTGGTTCTTCTGGCATGTGCAAGCCGGAGTGATGGGCGCGCGGATGTTCCTGATAGTGCCGGTAACGCTTGCCGGGGCCGTATTTGCTTTGGGGGTAATGCGCTCAGGCGCGCAGCGGCGGCACGCCCTGCTGTGGTCTGCGATCACCTTGATGCTGGCGATCCTTGTCGCCGGGCTGGTCCCCCCGGTCTGGAACCTTCCGGGCCTGAAGCTGGTCCAGTTTCCGTGGCGGGCGCTGCTACTGGTCGAGTTCGCGGCCGTCACGATGCTCGCCATCGCGCCGCCGAGGTTGAGGAGCTTCGAGGGCCTCGGCGGTTCGTTGCTCGCCGTCTTTGCTTATAGCGTCCTCCTGCTGATGATCGGGCACACGGTTGCGCGCACATGGGATGGGCAGAAACGGACGGCGGCGCAGATCCGCCTCCGGGCTCTCGACGCCCCGGAATATCTGCCGGCCGGGACCCGGATTGTGCAGGGCAGCGGCCCGGACGATGTGTCCTTCGACCTGCCGAAGGTCCCGCTCGCGAGCGCCCGCGCAGCCGACGCCCGAATTTCCGCATCCGAAGCGATCGACGGCGGGATGATCCTGCGCGTAACGAGTCCCAAGCCGACGATAGTCAGCCTGCACCGCTTCTATTTTCCGCATTGGCGGCTCCGCGACGGCAACGGTCAGCTGATTCCGGTCAAGCCGCCGCATGCGCGTCAGAAGGTGGTGACGTTCGCTGCCCCCGCCGGCCGCTCGATCTTCCGCCTCGAGCACGGGCTCGCTCCAAACGAGATCCTCGCTCAGATCGTCTCGCTATGTGCCGCGCTTGCGTTGAGCGTGATGCTCAGCCTGACATGGACCCGCAGAATTCGTACTCGCCCGTCGGCGCTCCCTAGCGCGTAAACTTCTCGCCCTTCTCGGCTTTCTCTAGCAGCAGCTTCGAGAAGCTGAACTCGGGCTTCATCCGCTCTTCCTGCCGCTTGAGTCCATCGACGATCGCGTCGAGACCGACGGTGTCGGCCCAAAACATCGGCCCGCCGCGATAGACAGGCCAGCCGTAGCCATACACCCACACCACATCGATATCGGAGGCGCGCTGGGCAATGCCCTCTTCCAGGATCTTCGCGCCCTCGTTGACCATCGTGTAGAGCGTCCGCTCGACGATCTCTTGCGTGCTGATCTCGCGGCGTTCCACGCCCTGCTTCCTGCCGAAATCCTCGATGATCTGCTGGACCACGGGTGACGGCGTGGGCTGCCGTTTCTCGTCATAATCGTAGAAACCGGCGCCCTTCTTCTGGCCCCAGCGGTCGATCGCGCACAGTGCGTCGCGAATGCTCTCGATGCGATTAGGATCGCGGTGCCAGCCGATGTCGACCCCGGCGAGGTCGGCCATCTGGAACGGCCCCATCGGCATTCCGAACTCGACGTGAACTCGGTCCACCTGCTCGGGCGTCGCACCCTCGAGGAGCAGCTTGGTCGCCTCGATCTGCCGCGGCATCAGCATCCGGTTGCCGATGAAACCGTGACACACGCCGGCGACGACCGGCACTTTGCGGATCTTCTTGCCGATCGTCATCGCCGTCAGCAGCACGTCCGGCGCGGTCGCGTCGCCGCGCACGACCTCGAGCAGCTTCATGACGTTCGCCGGCGAGAAGAAATGCATCCCGACGACATCGGCGGGGCGCGAGATACTCGCCGCGATCTCGTTGATGTTGAGGTAGCTGGTGTTGGACGCAAGAATCGCGCCCGGCTTGGCGATCTTGTCGAGGCGGGCGAACACCTCCTTCTTCACATCCATATTCTCGTACACGGCCTCGATGATGAGATCGCAGTCGGCGAGCGCCGCGAAGTCGAGCGTGGGCTGAAGATAACCCATCGCTTGCTCGACCTGCTCGGAGGTGAGCTTGCCCTTGGTCGCGCTCGCTTCGTAATTCTTGCGCATCACTCCGGTGCCCCGGTCGAGCGCTTGCCTGTCCATCTCGGCGATCGTCACGGGGATGCCCGCGGACAAAAAGTTCATCGAGATCCCGCCGCCCATCGTTCCCGCGCCGATCACCCCGACCTTGCGGATCGGCCGCGGCTCGGTACCTTCTGGAAGCCCCTCGATCTTGTTCGCCTTGCGCTCGGCGAAGAAGAAATATTGCTGAGCGCGGGCCTGCGTGCCGCTCATCAGCTCCATGAACAGCTTGCGCTCTTCGATTACGCCTTCGCTGTATGGCTTCTCGCAGGCAATCCTGACCGCCTCGATGTTCTTCAGCGGCGCTTCGAAGCCCCGGAACCGCCTCGCATTCGTCTTTCGAAACTCGTCGAACACCTGCGGATCGCAGTCGCGCAGCTGGTCCTGCCGCTCCGAGCTCTTGGCGAGCGGACGAACGTCGCGCACCTCCTCGGCATAAGCGACCGCGTGCGGGATGAGGTCGCCTTCGACCAAGCGGTCAACGAGTCCGCAATCGAACGCTTGCTTGGCGCCGATCGGGTTGCCGGTCGCGCACATCTCCAGCGCCTTCGGCACTCCGGCCACGCGCGGCAGACGCTGGGTCCCTCCTGCGCCCGGAAGCAGCCCGAGCTTGACCTCCGGCGTCCCCAGCTTCGCCGACTTGTCCGCGACCCGATAATGGCAGGCGAGCGCGACCTCGAGGCCGCCGCCGAGAGCAGTGCCGTGGATCGCGGCGACCACCGGCTTCGAGCAATCCTCGATCGTGTCGACGACTTGCGGCAGCCACGGGTTCTGCGGCGGCTTGCCGAATTCGGTGATGTCCGCGCCGGCAAAGAAGGTCTGGCCCTCGCAGGCGATCACGACGGCCTTCACCGCGTCGTCAGCCTCCGCCTCGGCGATCGCATCGACCAGCCCTTGCCGCACCGGGGTCGACAGCGCATTCACCGGCGGATTGTTCGAAAGGATGATCAGCACGTCGCCGTGCCGCCGCGTCGAAATCGGGCTGGTCGTCGCCTTGTCCATTACGTCTTCCATGTCGCCTCTCCGGACATGAGCCGCTAAGCCGCTGCATTGAACGAGACAAGGCTGCTATGCCACTTTCCTGACATGGCGGTAAGTAAGGGCGGCACAGAGCACGTCGACGTGCTGATCGTCGGGGCGGGCATCTCCGGCGTGGACGCCGCCTACCGCCTGAAGACCCGCTGCCCGGACAAGAGCTGGCTGATCGTCGAGGCGCGGGAGCGCATCGGCGGCACCTGGGACCTGTTCCGCTACCCCGGAGTCCGGTCGGATTCCGACATCTTCACGCTCGGCTTCCCGTTCCGGCCGTGGTGCGACGACCAGGCGATCGTCGGCGGCGAAGCCATCCGCGACTATGTCGAAGACACGGCGCGCGAGTTCGGAATCCTGGACAAGATCCGCTTCGGCCACAAGGCGGCGCGCGCAAGTTGGTCGTCGCCAGAGACGCGGTGGACCGTCGAAACCAATCGCGGCGCCTTCACCTGCTCCTTCATCTATCTCGCGACCGGCTATTACGATTACGACCAGGGATATCGGCCGACGTGGCCCGGCGAACATTCCTTCAAGGGCCGCATCGTTCATCCGCAATTCTGGCCCGGAGACCTCGACTTCGCTGGCAAGCGCGTCGCCGTGATCGGCAGCGGCGCGACCGCGGTCACGCTCGTGCCCGCGCTCGCCGAAACGGCCGCGCACGTGACCATGGTCCAGCGCTCCGCGACGTACATCGTCGCCCGGCCGGCGCGGGACGGGTTCGCGAGCATCCTTCAACGGGTCATGCCGCGGGGCCTGGCCGATCCGTTGATCCGCTGGAAGAACATCCTCCTTACCATTTGGCTCTACGGTCACGCCCGCCGAAAGCCCGAGCAGGTCGCCGACTGGATCCGCGAGCAGGCCCGCAAGGCACTGCCCGCCGGCTACCCGGTCGAGCGCGATTTCAGCCCTGCGTACAATCCGTGGGATCAGAGGCTCTGCCTCATCCCAGATGGCGACCTGTTCGCCGCGATGCATTCGGGCAAGGTATCGATCGTAACCGGCATAATCGAGCGCTTCACGCCCGCCGGCCTTCGCCTTGAAACCGGCGAAGAGATAGCGGCCGACATCATCGTTACCGCCACCGGTCTCATCATGAAGCTAGCGGGGGGAATCGCGCTCGCGGTGGACGGCGAGCCGGTCAACCTGCCCGAGCGGATGATCTACAAGGGCATGATGCTGAGCGGCGTGCCCAACCTGTTCGTCTCGTTCGGTTACGCGAATGCCTCGTGGACGCTACGGAGCGACCTCACGGCGCGGAGCGTCTGCCGGCTGCTCAATTACATGGCTGCGCGTGATCTCGCGGTCTGCGCGCCACGGCACGACGATACTGTAGGGCGCCGGCCCGCGCTCGACCTCAGCTCCGGTTACGTGACGCGCGCCGAAGGCCTTCTGCCGAGCCAGGGGGACCGTGCACCGTGGGTGGTGCCGCAGAACTATGCGCGCGACCTTGCCGCGATGACCTTCTCGCGCGTTGATGAAGCGCTCGATTTCCTTTCGAAAGCTGAAGGCACCCATGGATAACCGAACCGAGGCCCGCGAGATCAAGCGCAGCGCTCGCGCTGTCGCGCAGAGCAGCGCCCAGATGGCCGACAGCTCCGACCGGCGGACGGTGCTTGCCGGCGACCGCACCTTGCTCGCCGCCGAGCGGACCTACGCCGCCTGGGTTCGGACCGCTCTCGCCGCGCTTGCCGCCGGTATCGGCGCGCGGGCGCTGGTGAAGGACATACTGCCGCAGTGGGTGGGCAAGGTCACCGGCACGGTGCTGATACTGTTCGCCGGCTTCTGCCTCGTTGCCGCGGTATGGCGTGAGCTTCAGGGCGTCCCGCCGACGCCGCACCCAGACATCAAGCCGATTCCCCGCGCGATGCTGGTGCCGATGAACTTCCTGCTGCTGCTGGTCGCGCTCGCCGCCCTCGTCGGAATCTGGTCGAGATGATGCTGACAAGCCGCGACTGATCGCCTAGCCGCGGGTCCAGCAAGCAAAGGATCAAGCGTGGATTACAAGGATCAGGTGTTCGAGAACGTCGATGTGCCGCTCGACGGCAATTCATTCGAGAATTGCACGTTCAGGAACGTGGTGTTCGAATATGGCGGCGGCGACCTGGTGATGAAGAATTGCGGGATGGACCGCTTCAGCTTCCGCTTCAACGGAGCGCTCGCGAACGGCCTTTACGCGCTGTACCAGCTATTCGGGACCGAGGCCCTGCTGCAGATCATCCGCGGCTTCACCGAGCCGAACAATGCCGGCGGCGATATCGAGCTCAATGTTCCGGGTTGAAGATGACCGATCTCGAGAGCTTCCGATCCGAGACCCGCGCCTGGCTGGAAGCCAATTGCGCGGGGGAGATGCGCAAACCGATCCGCTCCGAAGCGGACATCTGCTGGGGCGGGCGCAACTGGACCTTCCAGTCGGATGCGCAGAAGCGCTGGCTCGAGGTCATGGCGGAGCGCGGCTGGACGGTTCCGGATTGGCCGAAGGACTATGGCGGCGGCGGGCTATCGGTCGCCGAGGCGCGCGTCCTCAAGGAAGAGATGCAGCGGATCGGCGCCCGGCCGCCGCTCACCAGCTTCGGAATCTCGATGCTGGGTCCGGCGCTGCTGAAGTTCGGGACCGAGGACCACAAGAAGCATTACCTTCCCCAGATCGCACGCGGCGAGATCCGCTGGTGCCAGGGCTATTCCGAACCCGGCGCCGGTTCCGACCTAGCTGGGCTGCAGACCAAGGCGGAAGACAAGGGCGATCACTGGCTGGTCAACGGCCAGAAGGTGTGGACCAGCTATGCCGACAAGGCGGACTGGATCTTCTGCCTTGTGCGCACCTCGACCGAGTCCAAGCAGGGCGGGATCAGCTTCCTGCTGTTCGACATGGAAACGCCCGGCGTCTCGACCAAGCCGATCCTGCTGATCAGCGGCTCTTCGCCCTTCTGTGAGACCTTCTTCGACGACGTGAAGGTGCCCAAGGACCAGATCGTCGGCGAAGTGAGCAAGGGCTGGGACGTCGCCAAGTACCTGCTCGGCCACGAGCGCGAGATGATCAGCGGAATGGGGCTCGGCATGGGCGGCTCGCTCGGCGCCGCGACCAAGCCGCAGGACCCGATGCTGCGCGCCGAGATCGCCGCCTTCGACGTCGACGCCCTCGCCTTCGCCGCGATGAGCGAGCGCTTTGCGGCGATGTCGAAGGCAGGCGAAGCGCATCCCGCCAGCCCAAGCATGATGAAATATGCCGGGACCGAGCTCAACAAGCGCCGCAACGAACTGGCGATGGCGGCGGGCGGAAGCGAAGCGCTGGAATGGGAAGGCCAGACCGGCGCGACCGCCAAGACATGGCTACGCTCGAAGGGCAATTCGATCGAAGGCGGCACGAGCGAGATCCAGCTCAATATCGTCGCGAAGCACATCCTGGGATTGCCCGGAGCATGAGCCTGCTCACTGACGACCAGAAGATGCTTCAGCAGACCGCGGCGAGCTTCCTTGCCGACGAAGGCAGTATCGCGAAACAACTGCGCCACTGGCGCGACATCGGCTGCAAGGACGGCTTCGGTCACGGCCTGTGGAAGCAGTTCGCCGAGCTTGGCCTCACCGGCATCTGCATCCCCGAAAGCCATGGCGGAATGGGCCTTGGTGCGGCGGAAGCGGCGCTGGTGCTCGAGGAGATCGGCCGCAACTTGGCGCCCTCGCCATTCCTCGGAACTGCGGTGGTGGGAGCGCGCGCGATCGAGGGAACGGCCCATGGCGAGCGCTGGTACCCGGGCGTCCTGTCGGGCGAAGCGGTGCTCGCGCTCGCGGTCGACGAGGGGCCGCGCCATGCACCTCAGCAGACCGCGCTCGAAGCCAAGCGGCAGGGCAACGGCTTCGTCCTGCGCGGAGCCAAGCAGTTCGTCGTACAGGGCAGCTCGGCGGACATGATCGTCACCGCCGCGCGTACCGCCGGGTCGCCCGGCGACCGCGAAGGGCTCACGCTTTTCGCGGTTGCCAAGGACGCCAAGGGCCTTGCAGTGGACAATGTCGCCTTGGTCGACAGCTCCAAGGCGGCAAGGCTGATCTTCGACAATGTGTCGCTCGATGCCGATGCGGTGATCGGCGAGGTCGACAATGGCTGGCAGCCGCTATCACGCGCGCTCGCCGTCGGCGGTGCCGGTGCGGCTGCGGAGCTGGTGGGCGTCGCGAGCGGCGCGGCGGCGTTGACGCTCGATTATCTGAAGCAGCGCAAGCAGTTCGGGAAGTTCATCGGCGAGTTCCAGGCGCTGCAGCATCGTGCGGCGCATCTCTATGCCGAGATCGAAATCGCGCGCGCCGCGGCGTTCAAGGCGGCACAGCTGCTCGACAGCGGCGATGAGCCCGCCGAGCTGTACGTTTCGGTTGCGAAGGCCAAGGCCGCCGACGTCGCCTCGCTTGCGGTGCGCGAAGGCGTGCAGATGCACGGCGGCATCGGTATGACCGACGAGCATGACATCGGGCTTTTCATGAAGCGGGAAGCGGTGCTCGGGGAACTATTCGGCGATGTCTATTACCATCGGGAGCAGGTTGCCCGGCTTAGCGGTTATTAGTCGCGCGACTTGAATCCGCCGATGATGCCGAGGATGAACGCGGTGACGAGCGCGAGCTGCACCTTTCCGTCCGGATCGCTCCAGCCGAAATATTTGCCGCCCCACCCGACCAGCGCAATGAACATGGCAATCGCAATCCCCGCGACCATGCGTCTTCCTCCCAAAGCCGCGTGAAGAACTGACCGGCTCGTGCTCATTTTCCGCGATCAAGGTAAACAGAGTCTAAAGCTTGCCCCGTTTTGAGACCGTGGCCATAGGGGCGGCGACCCCGCAAATCACTAGGCGAGACCCATGAAAGCGCGCGTGTTCATCACCTTGAAGAATGGAGTGCTCGACCCGCAAGGGAAGGCAATCCATCACGCCCTCGAGGGCCTCGGATTTTCCGGAGTGAACGACGTCCGCGCCGGCAAGCTGATCGAGCTCGATCTCGCCGACGGCACCAGCGATTCGGAAATCGAGGACATGTGCCGGAAATTGCTCGCAAATACCGTGATCGAGAATTTCCGGATCGAACGATTGGAGAGCGTCGCGTGAAAAGCGCGGTCATCGTCTTTCCCGGGTCCAACTGCGACCGCGATCTCGCGACGGCGCTGGAGCTCGTCACCGGCCGCAAGCCAGAAATGGTCTGGCACCGGGAAACCGAACTTCCCGAGGGCGTGGACTTCGTCGGCGTTCCGGGCGGCTTCTCTTATGGCGATTACCTGCGATCGGGCGCGATGGCCGCTCGCTCGCCCGTGATGCGGGCGGTCAGCGATGCGGCAGGCCGCGGAGTTCCGGTGATCGGCATCTGCAACGGCTTCCAGGTGCTGACTGAAGCTGGACTCTTGCCCGGCGCTTTGATGCGCAATGCGCGGCTGAAATTCGTCTGCCGCAACGTGCCCTTGAGGGTCGAGAACAGCCAGAGCCTGTTCACCGCGCAATATGATTCGGGCGAGGAGATCAGCTTTCCGGTCGCGCATCATGACGGCAATTACCAGGCCGACGCGGAGACTCTCGACCGCCTCGAAGGCGAAGGCCGCATTGCCTTCCGCTATCTCGACGACTGCAACGGCTCAGCGCGGAGCATTGCGGGTATCCTCAACGATGCAGGCAACGTCCTCGGGCTCATGCCGCACCCCGAGCGGGTGGTCGAACCGGCGCATGGTGGAACCGACGGACGACGGCTGTTCGAAGGGCTGCTGGAGACGGTCGCCTAAACCTTCGTCGTGAACGGCGTGAAGTTGGTGCCGACGTCGTAGACGTCGAGACCTTCCTTGTGCTTGAGCCAGCCGACGACAGCGTAGGTCACAGGCGTCAGCAGCACTTCCCAGCTGACCTTGAGGATGAACTGGCTAAGCATCACCTGTCCCAAAGCGCTGACCGGCCAGTCGGCCATTCCGTAGAAGGCGAGCGGGTAGAAGATCAGGCTGTCGACGCCTTCGCCGACCACGGTGCTGCCCCAGAAGCGCATCCACAGCCGCTTGCCGCCGCTCCAGATCTTCAGCTTCGCCATGGTCGCGGATTCGAGGAAATCCCCGACGAAAAAGGCGGCCATCGACGCAACGATAATCCGCCATCCCGAGCCGAACACCCGTTCATACGCCTCCTGCCCGGTCCAGCCGGGCGCCACGGGCAGGTGGACCACGGTCCACTCCATCAGCGCCATGAAGGCGAGTGCGGCGAAACCGGCCCAGATGGCGCGACGGGCGCGGGCGTAGCCGTAGACCTCAGTGAGCACGTCATCGATGAGGTAGGAGACGGGAAAGAACAGGATCCCAGCGCCAAAAGGCCAGGGACCGATGGCCGGCAGGGTGATGAACGAACGTTTCTCCGCGCCGATGACGTTCGATAGCAGCAGCACGACGACCATCGCGACCATGACGAAATCGAAGTAGCGGAAGTGCGCACCGTGCAGCGTCCGTGCCTCGACGCGCTGCATCCCCTTCCCTTCCGCTCTCATGTCAGCGAGGCGTAGCGCCGTTCTGTTTCGCGTCAATTCGACGGCTTTCCGGCGGGCCCAAGTAGCTTTCGGGAAGGGTTCCGCGGAACAGCACCAGCCGCTGGAAATCGAGGCGGGGATCGACCAGCCACAGCCGCACCACATGCTGGCCCGCGCGGGCGACGTGGAGGTGCGTCGTACGGATCCAGGCGTTCTGCGACACCGCATTCGCCCAAGCCGGTCCGTCCTCGTCCCGGCCGATAGCCATGACCTGCGGCGGCTGTTCGTCGACCGAGACGGCGAAACGAAGCCCGCCCTTGTTGCGAAAGTCGAGCGTCGGCGAGAGCACCACCTCCAGGCCGACGTCGCCTCCGGCGCGGAGATACACCGGATATTCGAGATACGGACCTTTGCCGGGCTCTTGCGAAGCAGCGGTGACTGGGAATGCGGTGACGGCTGAATCCGTGCGGCCGAGGTTCGGAATTGTCCGCCACTCGATGCCGTTCTTCGAGACGGCGCGGGAATAGTGCGCCGCCTCCATCGCCACGATGCCGTCGCTCTCGATGAAGCCCGAAGCGCGCAATGGAGTGTCGCCATCGGGCTGAGGCAGCATTGCCGGCGATGGCGCTTTGCGAACTGCTGTCGCACTGACGGTGCGAACCCCCGGCATGACGTCCCGATCCGGCTGCTGCCAGCCGGTATAGCCAATCACCGTCTGGCTCATCATGTGCGGCCATTTCCCGCCGGCGCGGGCCTCATACTGACCACGCAGCCGTTCGAAGCGGTCGAACAGGACTTTCGCGCGTCCGGCGAGCGCATTCGCCCCGGGGTCGCCTTCAGCGGCGAGGCGGCGGTTCTTCGCGACCGTGACGTAGAGCTCGTTCAAGTCGGCGCTGGCGAGAATGGGGTAGAGGACGAGCTCGAAATAGGCGTCCTGCGCGTCTGGCGGCAGCGCTCGAGCGACAGTTTCGCCCTTGTTCACAAGTGCCTGCCATTCGCCAAGCACCCGATCCGCCTCATTGAAGTTGGTGAGGCTGTAGGTGTCGGGACTGAGCAGCTCCGGCTTCCGCCGCGCATTATACTGTGTGTACCGCGTCAGCAGCTCGCCAATTTCCGCCGCATGAGCATCGCCGAACTGCTCGGCGGCCCAGCGGCGCGGGTAATCGGCGAGGCAATCGAGCCCGCACTCGTCCGGGTTCCAGGCATAGTCGAGAAAGAACTCGGTCGGGAACTCCATCGGCTTGATGTCGCCGACATTGACGATCCACAGCCGCCGCGCGCCGTAAGCCCAGGCGAGGTGCATCTGCTCCCAGATGCGCTCGATCTGGTTGGTGTTGATCCACTTGTAGTTCCGAGGGCCGCCGACATAGTCGAAATGATAATAGATGCCGTAGCCGCCGGTGCGCTTTGCTCCAGGCTCGGGGAGCCGGCGGATGTTGCCCCAATTGTCGTCGGAAAAGAGCAAAGTGACGTCGTCGGGCACCCGCATACCCTTGTCGTAATAATCCTGCACCTCCTTGTAGAGCGCCCAGACCTGCGGCGTGTCCTGAGGTGGCCGGCCGGTGACGTCGGCGATGATCTTGCGCTGGTCGGCGACGATCCGTTCGAGCAGGTCGATGGCGGTGCCTTGAGTCATCGGCATGTCGCCGTTGCCGCGCATGCCGACGGTGACAACGCGTTCGTCGCCTTGCGTCCGTTCGATCCCCTCACGCCAGAACTGCCGCAACCGGTCGGCATTGGTGCTGTAGTCCCATGGGCCCGTGCCGTGCCGGTCCCAGTCCACCTGGGCACGCATCATCGGCTCATGGTGCGACGTGCCGATGATCACCCCCATTTCGTTGGCGAGGGCCGCGTTCGCCGGGTCCTCCTCGTAGAAGCTCTTTCCCCACATCGCTGGCCACAGGAAGTTGCCGCGCATGCGGAGGACCAGGTCGAAGACATGTTCGTAGAACTTGTGGTTGAACCCGCCGAAGGTCTGCCTGACCCAGCCGCCGAGTGCGGGATCCTCGTCGTTGATGAAAATGCCGCGGTAGCGGACTTGCGGTGCTTCGATGCGATGGCCGGGCAGGACGTAGAGATTGGCTGCCTTTCGGACCGGCACGTCGGCCCACCAGCTCCATGGCGAGACGCCGATGCGGCGCGAGAGATCGTAGGCGCCGTAGATTGTTCCGCGCTTATCCGAACCGGCGACGATGAATGCGCGCGCAATGCCGGGCGCCGGCCGGTCGACCACCTGCTGCAGATAGGCTTCCTTCCGGCCGGCGACGCCCAACGCATTCAGTCGTTTTTCGCGGACCAGGCGGTCAATGATCGGGCTTCGGCCGAGCGTTCCGAAGATGATCGCGTTACCGCCGCTGGTCGGCGGCTCGGTTCCGGCGACCCGCTCGAGATCGTTCCGGAACCCCGACACCGCACGCCCCGCACCGGGATCGAGCTTGCCGTCGGCGACGATCGCGGCTGGCACATTATTGGAGATCAGTGGAAAGCCGCCGGCAACGGATTCTCGGCAAACCGCCGCCGCCCCTTCGCAAGCAGCCGCCTCTGCCGGCGCGGCAATGAAGATCAGGGCGAAGAGCAAAGCGAGCAGACGCAACATTGAATCCGGCCATTACGCTAGAAGGTTCCGCTGTTCACCCTTTGCGATTAGTCAGGGGCAAGCGCGCGCCCGTAGCTCAGTTGGATAGAGCACGAGCCTTCTAAGCTTGAGGTCGTAGGTTCGAATCCTACCGGGCGCGCCAGCACCTTAAGGAACGAGCTTTCCCGGATTCATGATGCCGAGCGGGTCGAGCGCCTGCTTGATCGCACGCAGCGCGTGGATGCGGGAAGCCGGGGCGAGGCGCGCGAGCTCGTCGCGCTTCAGCTGCCCGATGCCATGTTCCGCCGAGATCGAGCCGCCGGCGGCGGTGACGAGATCGTCGACGAAGCGCGTGATCTTCTTGCCCTCGCTCTCGTACCATTCGGGCGTGGCGTGGCTAGCCGCCCGGACGTGGAAATGGATGTTCCCATCGCCCAGGTGCCCAAAACCGCTGGCGACGACTCCGGGGAACGCCCGCTCCACCTCGGCGGCAGCATCGGTGAGGAACTGCGGCATGTCGGCGACGGCAACTGAAATGTCGTGCGCGAGCGTCTGGCCTTCCGCGCGTTCGGCTTCGGAGATGGAATCGCGAAGCTTCCAGAACGCCTCGGCCTGCGCCTCGTTTGCAGCGAGCACGGCGTCGCCGATGATCCCGTCTTGCAGCGCCAGGCCAAGCAGCCGCTCTAGCTCGGCGGCAATATCTGTCGCGGGATCGGCTGTGGTCGCTTCAACCAGTACGTGCCATCGGTGCTCCTCACTAAGCGGCGCCCGCGTGTCGGGGATGTGCTTCAGCACGAGCTCGAGCGAATCCTGAGGCACCAACTCGAAGCCTTCGATTGCCGCGGTTCGCGCCTCGAGGAAGCGGAGCAGGTCGAGCGCGGCGGCGGGACTTTCGACGCCGGCCCAGGCGACTGTGCGGCTCGCGATCGCCGGAACCAGCCGGAGCGCGACTGCGGTGATCACGCCCAGCGTCCCCTCAGCACCGATCAGCAACTGGTCGAGGCTGTAGCCGCGGTTGTCCTTCTTGAGGCCGGAAAGGCCGCTGTGGATCGAGCCATCCGGAAGCACAGCTTCGACGCCCGCGACGAGCGAACGCATGGTCCCAAATTTCAGCACCTGCGTACCGCCGGCGTTGGTCGAAGTGAGGCCGCCGACCGTACAGCTGCCCCGGGCGCCTAAAGTGAGGGGGAACCGCATTCCCGCTTCGTCCGCCGCCTCGTGGAGGGTGGCGAGCACGACGCCGCCTTCTGCAATTGCGAGGCGGTTCTCGGCGCTAATCGAGCGGATGCGGTTCAGGCGGCGTGTCGAGAGCAGGATCGCCGAGCCGTCCGCTGGCGGCGTTGCTCCGGCGGCCATCCCGGTGTTCCCGCCCTGCGGCACCAGCGGGACACGGTGCTCCGCGGCGAGGCGGACGATCTGCACCACCTCGTCGGTCGAGGCGGGCGCCAGAATCGCTGGGGATGCACCGTGGACTCGCCCGCGCCAGTCGATGACCCAAGGCGCAATCTCTTGGCTGTCGGTGATCACCGCCTTCGACCCAAGCTTCTCCCGGGCCATTTCGATCAGCTTCGCTTCGGCGTCGGTCATGCTGCGGCCATTAGCGTGCTTGGCAGGGCGGCGCGACACCGTCACAACAGCCGCATGGAGAGGCCTCGCATCACGATTGTCGTCGCCCGGGCGCAGAACGGAGTGATCGGCCGCGAGGGCAAGCTTCCATGGCACATTCCGGCCGACCTCCGGCGGTTCAAGGCACTGACGATGGGCACGGTCATGGTCATGGGACGCAAGACGTTCGAGAGCCTGCCTGGATTGCTGCCCGGACGCCGCCATGTCGTCCTGACCCGCGATGCCTATTGGCGGGCGCAAGGCGCGCAGGTCGCCCATGATATCGAGGAAGCCCTCACGCTTGCGGGCGGCGAACCGATCTCGGTGATCGGCGGGTCGGATATTTTCGAGCTGTTCCTGCCCGCGGCGGACCGCATCGAATTGACGGAAGTCCTCGCGGAGGTTCCCGGTGACACGACGATCGATGATCCCCGCCAAACCGGCGACTGGCGAGTCACCTTCAGCGTGGAACATCCCGCCGGGGACGGCGACCCGGCTTATCGCTTTGTGACCTTGGAGAGGGCTTAAGCCGTCCCGTCGAGGATAGCGTCGATGGCGGCACCGACGTCTTCGACGGAGCCCATGCCGTTCACGCTACGCACGAGCCCGCGCTCTTCGTAATAGGGCAGGATGGGCTGCGTCTTGGCGCGATATTCCTCCATGCGCTTGCGGACGGTCTGCTCATTGTCGTCCGGGCGGCGCTTGAACTCGGTCGAGCCGCAAACGTCGCAAACGCCGGGGACTTTCGTCGGGCGGAAGCTGTCATGGTAGCCGGTGCCGCACTTGGCGCAGGTGAACCTTCCGGTGATCCGTGTCACCAGGGCGTCCTCGTCGACGGCAAGCTCGATCACATGGTCGAGCTTTCGGCCCCGCTCTGAGAGCAAGAGGTCGAGCGCTTTGGCCTGCGCGCGAGTCCGCGGAAATCCGTCGAAGATGGCGCCACAGTCGACGCAAGTGTCGAGCCGTTCGCCGATCAGCGCGGTAACGATCGCATCGCTGACCAGCTCGCCGGCGTCCATGATCGCCTTGACCTTCTCGCCGATGGGCGAACCGCTGGCGCGGGCCTCGCGCAGCATGTCGCCGGTCGACAGCTGGATCATTCTCCGCTCCGCCTGCAGGCGCGCCGCCTGGGTGCCCTTGCCTGCGCCCGGAGGACCCAGCAGGATGATGTTCAGCATGTGCGGCGCTCTCCCCTGTCCGCCGGCCAGCTACCGCCGTCGCGGTGTGGTCTTGAGCTTCGCCTTCTTGATCAGGTCGCCGTACTGGTGCGCGATCAGATGGCTCTGGATCTGGCTCACCGTGTCCATCGTGACGTTGACGACGATCAGCAGGCTGGTGCCGCCGAGCCGGAGGTTCGTAAGCCCCGCTGACCCGGCCATGATCTCGGGAATGGCGCAGATCAGCACCAGATAGGCCGCGCCGACGACCGTGATCCGGTTGAGCAGCCGGTCGAAATATTCTTCCGTAGCCTTGCCCGGCCGAACACCCGGGATGAAGCCGCCGTGCCGCTTCAGATTGTCGGCGGTCTCCTCGCTGTTGAACTGCACCGCCGTGTAGAAGAAGGTGAAGAAGGCGATGCCGATGCTGTACAGCCCGATATAGAAAGGCGTGTTCGGCTGCAGATAAGTGCTGATGGTGATCAGCCAGTCGCTCGCGCCGCCGCCGGCGCTGGCGCGGTTGCCGGCCCACTGAAGCACCGTCAGCGGCATCAGCAGCAGCGACGACGCGAAAATGGGCGGGATTACGCCGGCGGTGTTGAGCTTGATGGGCAGGTGCGAACGCTCCTGCTGCATGCCGCGCGCGGTCTGCCGCTTCGGGTACTGGATCGGAACCCGGCGCTGGGCGCGCTCCATGAAGCAGATGAACACGATCAGCACGACGCTCAGAACGACAATGCCGACGACTTCAAAGCCGCTCATGGAGCCGGTTCGGCCGCCCTCCAGCAGCTGCCCGACGCCTTGCGGCAAACGCGCGACGATGCCGGCCATGATGATCAGCGACACGCCGTTTCCGATGCCTCGACTGGTGATCTGCTCGCCGATCCACATCAGGAACAAGGTGCCGCCAACGAGGCTGACCGTGCCGGCGAGCTCAAACAGCAGGCCGGGCATGACGACCGCGCTGATGCCCTGGCGAACGGATTGGGATTCGAGACCGCGGACCGCGAGATAGCCCTGCACCAGGGTGATCGCGACCGTCAGGTAACGGGTGTATTGGTTGAGCTTCTTGCGTCCGGTCTCGCCCTCTTTCCTGAGCGCTTTCCACGGTTCGTAGAGCGTCGCACCCAACTGAATGACGATCGACGCGGTGATGTAGGGCATGACCCCCAGTGCGACGATCGAGAAGCGCGACAGAGCGCCGCCCGAGAAGGTGTTGAAGACGTCGAGGATTCCGCCGCTCTGCGTCTGGTAAAGCGCGTTCATCGCCACGGGGTCGATGCCAGGCACCGGCACGAACGACAGAAGCCGGAACAGGATCAGCGCGCCAATGGTGAACCAGAGCCGTTTCTTGAGCTCGGTCGCCTTCTGGAAGTTCGCGAACGAAATGCTGGAGGCGAGTTGTTCGGCTGCGGATGCCATCGACTGAGAATTCCCCGGAAAAACGAACGGCGGCGTAAAAGGCCTAAGCCCTCCCCGCCGCCGATATAGTGGCTCAAAGCCGCTTGTCTAAGACCCTTCAGGCCTTGGCAGCGGCCTTGCGCGAGCCCTTCTTGGCGGCGGCGAGCTCGGCGGGGTTCTTGCGCTCGATCAGCTCGATCGATCCGCCGGCCTTTTCGACTGCTTCGCGAGCGCCCTTTGACGCCCCCGCGACCTTGAACGCGAGCTTGGCCTTGAGTTCGCCCTTGCCGAGCAGGCGAACGCCGTCCCTGCCGCCGCGCGTGAGACCGGCAGCATTCAGGGCAGCCTGGTCGAGCACGCCCTTCACGTCGAGCTTGCCGGCATCGATCGCCTTCTGGACGGCGCCGATGTTCACCTCTGCATAATCGCGTGCGAAGATGTTGTTGAAGCCGCGCTTCGGCAGCCGCATGTGGAGCGGCATCTGGCCGCCCTCGAAGCCGTTGATGCTGACGCCCGAGCGCGCCTTCGCGCCCTTCTGACCGCGCCCTGCGGTCTTGCCGAGCCCCGAGCCGATCCCGCGGCCGACGCGAACGCGCGACTGCCGCGCGCCCTTGTTATCCTTGAGTTGATTGAGCTTCATTTGGTTTGCACTCGCTTTCGCTTTTGTCGCGCATGCTCCTGAGTGGAGCGGTTAAGCGGCCTCTTCGACCTTTACCAGATGCTGCACCTTGCGGACTTGGCCGAGCACTTCGGGCGTGCCCTCCACTTCCACGCTGCGGCGCAGCTTGTTGAGGCCGAGGCCGACGAGCGTCGCCCGCTGCGTCTTGTCCCGGCGGATCGGCGATCCGGTCTGGGTGATCCTGATCTTGGCCATGACTCTTACTCCGTGACCGCTTCGGCCTGCGCTTCGGCTTCGGCGGCATTCGCGCCGCCGCGGCCGAGCAGGTCTGCAACCTTCTTTCCGCGCCGCTGGGCAACCGAACGCGGGCTCGTCTGCTCCTTCAGCGCCTCGAAGGTCGCGCGGATCATGTTGTATGGGTTGGACGTGCCGACCGACTTGGTGACCACGTCGGCAACGCCGAGGCTCTCGAAGATGGCGCGCATCGGGCCGCCCGCGATGATTCCGGTTCCGGCCGGTGCCGAGCGGATCGCGACTCGACCGGCGCCGAAATGGCCAAGCCCGTCATGGTGAAGCGTACGGCCGTCGCGCAGAGGAACTCGAATCATCGCCTTCTTCGCCGACGCCGTCGCCTTGCTGATCGCCTCCGGAACCTCGCGTGCCTTCCCGTGGCCGAAGCCGGCGCGGCCCTTGCCGTCGCCGACGACCACGAGCGCCGCGAAGCCGAAGCGCTTGCCGCCCTTCACCGTCTTGGAGACGCGATTAATGTGGACGAGCTTCTCGATCAGCTCCTCGCCGCCTTCTTCGTCGTCACGACGTCCACGACGATCATCGCGACGGCCACGGCCGCCGCGATCGCCACCGCCGCGCCCACGGCCTCCGCCGCGCCCGCCACGGGGGCCGCGGCCCTGCGGCTGCTGCTCGGTAACCTGGGCTTCAGCCGGAACCTCGGCTTGCGCCTGCTCAGCGCCTGCCTCGGTCACTTCAGGGGTTTCAGTCTCTTGCACCATTTAAAACTCCAGTCCGCCTTCGCGGGCAGCGTCGGCGAGGGCCTTCACCCGGCCGTGGAAGAGGAACCCGCCGCGATCGAACACGACCTGGCGGACGCCGGCCTTCTTCGCGCGCTCGGCGACGGCCTTGCCAACAGCGGCAGCGCCGTCCCGCGTCGCGCCGGTCTTGACCTTGAGGTCCTTGTCCAGCGTTGAAGCAGCGGCGAGCGTCTTGCCCGCCGAATCGTCGATCACCTGGGCATAGATGTGCCGGCCCGAGCGATGGACCGAAAGCCGCGGCTTGCCGGACGAGCGCGCACGAAGCGCGCTGCGCACCCGGCGGGTGCGGCGGTCGAAGAGGGAGAGTTTCGCCATGGCTACTTCTTCTTGCCTTCTTTGCGGAAGATGTACTCGCCGCGGTACTTGATGCCCTTGCCCTTGTACGGCTCGGGCTTGCGCCAGCGGCGGATCTCGGCCGCGACCTGGCCGACCTTCTGCTTGTCGATGCCGCTGATCTCGACCGTGTTCTGGTCCGGGGTCTTCACATCGATGCCTTCGGGCAGCTTGTAATTGACGTCGTGGCTGTAACCGAGCTGAAGGCGCAGGTTCTTGCCCTGGGCCTGGGCGCGATAGCCGACGCCGGTGATCTCGAGCACCTTGGTAAAGCCCTCGGTCACGCCGGTGACGAGGTTCTGCACGTTGGTGCGGGTCATCCCCCACGCCGCGCGGTTGCGTTGTGCGTCGCTGAGAGGAGTGAGCCGGATCTCGCCCTCGGCGACCTCATATTTCACGAGATCGTCGAGCAGCTGCATCGACAGGGTGCCCTTGGGTCCCTTGACAGTGAGGGTCTGGCCTTCGACCGACGCGCTGACGCCGGCTGGCATTGCCACGGGTTTCTTGCCGATACGCGACATCAGAACACCTCCGCCAGCACTTCGCCGCCGACGTTCTGGTCGCGCGCTTCGGCGTCCGACAGCACGCCGCGCGGGGTCGACACGATGATCGTGCCGAGACCGTTGCGGATGCGCGGAAGCTCACGCGCGGCCGAATAGACGCGTCGGCCGGGCTTGGACACTCGAGCCAGGTGCTGAATCGCGGGCTGGCCCTCGAAATATTTGAGCTCGATACGGAGGCCCTTCTGCCCCGCCAGCTCTTCTTCCGAATAGCCGCGGATATAGCCTTCGCGCTGGAGCACATCGAGAACGCGCACGCGCAGCTTCGACGCGGGCGTCAGGACAGAGTCCTTGCGCGCCTGCTGGCCGTTGCGGATGCGGGTGAGCAGGTCACCCAGAGGATCGGTCATCGCCATCTTGCGTACCCTTACCAGCTCGACTTGATCACGCCTGGGATCAGGCCCTTGTTGGCGAGCTCCCGGAGCATGATCCGCGACAAGCGGAACTTGCGGTAATAAGCGCGCGACCGGCCGGTCAGCTCGCAGCGGTTGCGGACCCGTGTCGGGTTCCCGTTGCGCGGCAGCTCGGCCATCTTCAGGCGCGCGATCAGGCGCTCGGTCTCGTCCTTCGACTCATCGTCCGCGATCGCCTTCAGCTTCGCGTACTTCGCCGCATTCTTCTGGACGAGCTTCTTGCGCCGCTCGTTCTTGTTGATCGAACTCAGTTTCGCCATGACTTAAGTTCTTCTCCTATCGAAGCAGACGCGCCCTCAGGCGGCCTGCTTCTGCTCCTCGGCTGGGAACGGGAAGTTGAACAGGCGCAACAGCTCCCGCGCCTCCTCGTCCGTTTTCGCCGTTGTGGTTACAATGACGTCCATCCCCCGGACCTTGTCGATCTGGTCATAGTTGATCTCGGGGAAGATGATCTGCTCCTTGAGGCCGAGCGCATAATTGCCGCGGCCGTCGAACGACTTGGGGTTCACGCCGCGGAAGTCGCGGACGCGGGGAAGCGCGATCGTGACCAGCCGGTCGAGGAACTCATACATGCGCTCGCGGCGCAGCGTGACCTTGCAGCCGATCGGCATGCCTTCGCGCAGCTTGAACTGGGCGATCGACTTCTTGGCCTTGGTGATCACCGGCTTCTGGCCGGAGATCGCCTGCATCTCGGCAGCCGCAGTCTCGACGCGCTTCTTGTCCTGGGTCGCCTCGCCGACGCCCATGTTGATGACGATCTTCTCGAGCTTCGGCACTTCCATGCGGTTCTTGTAGCCGAACCGCTTGGTCATCTCGGGCACGATGCGCTCGTCATAGTCGCGCTTGAGGCGCGGCGTGTAATCCGCCGGCAGTTTCGACGGCTTGTCGGCCACCTTCGCAGGTTTAGGAGCCTCGGCTTTTTCGGCCTTCGGCAGGGCTTCGATCGCCTCGGCTTCGGCCTTGGCTGCGTCGCCGACACGCTCGACCTCGACCTGCTGCTCAGGCGCGGTCGCCTCGGTCGGTTCGACCTTGTTCTTTTCGTCAGCCATGGATCAGCTCTCCGGTCTTGGCCGCGACGCGGACCTTCTTGCCGTCGCGCTCCTCGAAGCGGACGCGGGTCGGCTTGCCGTCGGCAGTCGCAATCGCGACCTTGGAAATATTGAGCGGCGCTTCCTTGCGCTCGATCCCGCCCTGCGGATTGAGCTGGGTCGGCTTGCGGTGGCGCGCGTGGACGTTGACGCCCGACACGATCACCTTGCCTTCCTTCGGCATCGCCTTGACGACCTCACCGGTGCGCCCCTTGTCCTTGCCGGACAGGACCACGACCGTGTCGCCCTTGCGGATCTTTGCAGCGGCCATGGTTACAGCACCTCCGGCGCAAGGCTGATGATCTTCATGTGCTTGCGCGCACGAAGCTCACGGACAACCGGCCCAAAGATACGGGTGCCGATCGGCTCCTCGTTCTTGTTGACCAGCACGGCGGCGTTGGAATCGAAGCGGATTACCGAACCGTCGGGGCGGCGGATGTCCTTGGCGGTGCGCACGATCACCGCGCGGTGAACGTCGCCCTTCTTCACTCGGCCGCGCGGCGCCGCTTCCTTGACGGACACGACGATGATGTCGCCGACGCCGGCAGTACGGCGCTTCGAGCCGCCCAGCACCTTGATGCACTGGACGCGCTTGGCACCGCTGTTATCCGCAACGTCCAGGTTGGACTGCATCTGGATCATTGTTCGACCCTTATCCTCTCAAATCTTCTCAGGCGTCCGCTTCGGCGACGTCTTCGGCCTTGGCCTTCTTGCCCTTGCCCTTGCCCTTCGAGGCCTTGGCTGGCTTCTCGGTGGTTTCCTTGGTCTCAGGCTCAGGCTCGCTCGGCGTGGCAATGTCGGGCTCGGCGATGTCGACGGTGCCGACCTTGGCAACGCCGATGCGGTCGAGAACCGTCCACGACTTCAGCTTCGAAATCGGTGCGCACTCCTCGATGCGCACGATCTCGCCGGCGTGGAACTCATTGGCCGCGTCATGAGCGTGATACTTCTTCGAAAGACGGATGATCTTGCCGTAGAGCGGGTGCTTCACCCGCCGCTCGACGCGGACCACGACCGTCTTGTCGGCCTTGTCGGACACCACGGTGCCGGTGAGGACGCGCTTTGGCATCTTAGCTTCTCTCCTTACGCCTTCGCCGCTTCGGCGCGGGCGCGTTCGTTCTGCAGCGTCTTGATCCGGGCGATCGTGCGGCGAACTTCGCGCACGCGGCTCGGCTTCTCGAGCTGGTTGGTCGCCGACTGGAAGCGCAGGTTGAACTGCTCGCGCTTCAGCTCCCCAAGCTGCTGCTGCAGCTGGTCGTCGGTCTTCTGCTTGAGATCGTCGATCGCAGGCATCTTACTTTTCCTCTTCGGCCAGGCTCTCGCCGAGGCGAGCCACGACCTTGGTCTTGATCGGCAGCTTTTCCGCGGCCCGTGCGAACGCTTCCTTGGCAAGGCTCCCGGGGACTCCGTCGAGCTCGAACAGGATCCGGCCCGGCTTCACACGGGCGACCCAGAATTCGGGGCTGCCCTTGCCCGAGCCCATGCGGACCTCGGCGGGCTTCGAGCTCACCGGGACGTCCGGAAATACGCGGATCCACAAACGGCCGGCGCGCTTCATGTGACGCGTGATCGCGCGGCGGGCCGCCTCGATTTGGCGCGCGGTGATCCGTTCCGGTTCCATGGCCTTCAGGCCGAAGGCGCCGAAGTTGAGCTCGGTCCCGCCCTTGGCATTGCCGTGGATGCGGCCCTTGAACGCCTTGCGGAACTTGGTGCGCTTGGGTTGCAGCATGTCTTACTCTTCCTTCGCGCCTACCGGTTGCCGCGCTCTTCGCGCGCCGGGCGGACTCCGGAGGTCTGAGCCTCCATCATCAGCCGATCCTGGGCGAGCGGGTCGTGAGCGAAAATCTCGCCCTTGAAGACCCACACCTTCACGCCGCAGACGCCGTAGGCGGTGTGCGCTTCGGCCTCCGCATAATCGACGTTGCCGCGCAGCGTGTGCAGCGGAACGCGGCCCTCGCGGTACCATTCGGTGCGGGCGATCTCGGCGCCGCCGAGACGGCCCGAGCAGGTGATCCTGATGCCTTCGGCGCCGAGGCGCAGCGCCGACTGAACTGCGCGCTTCATTGCGCGGCGGAACGCGATGCGGCGCTCCAGCTGGTCGGCAACACCCTGGGCGACGAGCTTGGCGTCGATCTCCGGCTTGCGGATCTCGACGATGTTGAGGCTGACCTCGCTCGAGGTCATCTTCTGGAGCTCGCGCTTCAGCTTCTCGATGTCCGCGCCCTTCTTGCCGATGATCACGCCGGGACGGGCGGCATAAATGGAGATTCGGCAGATCTTCGCGGGACGCTCGATCACGACCTTGGAGATCGCGGCCTGCGGCACCTTGGAGAGGATGTAGCGGCGGATCTTGAGGTCCTCGAGCAGCAGACGGCCGTAATCCTGGCCTTCCGCGAACCAGCGGCTGTCCCAGGTACGGTTGATCTGCAGCCGAAGTCCGACCGGAGAGGATTTCTGACCCATGCTTATGCTTCTTCCTGCTCGCGAACGACGACGCGGATGCGGCTGAACGGCTTGACGATGCGCGATGAGCGGCCGCGCGCGCGGGTCGCGAAGCGCTTCATTGAGATCGACTTGCCAACGCTCGCTTCGGCGACGACCAAAGCGTCGACGTCGAGGTTGTGGTTGTTCTCCGCATTGGCGATCGCCGAAGCGAGCACCTTGCGGACATCATCCGCCATTCCTTTGGGCGAGAACTTCAGGATGTTCATCGCCTGCTCGACCTTCTTGCCGCGGATCATGCCGGCGACGAGATTGAGCTTGCGCGCCGAGCCGCGGATCGTGTTGCCGACCGCCAACGCTTCCTTGTCGCCCACCTTGCGGGGTGCTGCTGCCTTGCCCATTAGCGCTTGCCCTTCTTGTCGGAGGCGTGACCGTGGAAGGTCCGCGTCGGGGCGAACTCGCCGAGCTTCATTCCGACCATCTCCTCATTGACCGAGACGGGGATGAACTTACGGCCGTTGTAGACATTGAAGGTCAGGCCGACGAACTGCGGCAGAATCGTCGAACGGCGCGACCAGGTCTTGATCGGCGCTCGGCCACCTTTGTCCTGCGCAGCTTCCGCTTTCTTCAGCAGCGAAAGCTCGACGAAAGGACCTTTCCAGACGGAACGGGCCATGGATTAACCCTTCTTCTTCGCGTGACGCGACCGGATGATCATCTTGTCGGTCGCCTTGTTGTGACGGGTGCGGGCACCCTTGGTCGGCTTGCCCCACGGAGTGACCGGATGACGGCCGCCCGAGGTCCGGCCTTCACCACCGCCGTGCGGGTGGTCGACCGGGTTCTTGGCGACGCCGCGGGTCAGCGGACGCTTGCCCATCCAACGGGTGCGGCCGGCCTTTGCCAGGGTCTGGT
>Ga0207690_10000233_pt1 | contig 41413 bp, 36 predicted proteins | sample KBSC23metaG_FD_184315 | JGI IMG/M metagenome (GOLD analysis project Ga0207690, IMG submission 184315) | Corn rhizosphere microbial communities from Kellogg Biological Station, Michigan, USA - KBS C2-3 metaG (SPAdes) (version 2) | ecosystem: Host-associated > Plants > Roots > Rhizosphere > Soil ... | reverse complement strand
GTGCTGGTTCCCCACCGGCACCGGCGGGGCGCTGTCCAACACCCTGGTCAACAGCGGCCCGGACATCTCGGCGAACGGACGGTACGTGGTGTTCGTGAGCAGCGCCGCGTTGATCGCCGACGACACCAACGGCGCCTGCGACGTCTACGAATACGACCGGGTGAGCCGGCATCTCGCCCGGGTGTCGGTGTCCAGTAGCGGCGGGCAGAGCACACCGTCGAAGTTGACCGGCGTCGCCAGCACCACGTACGCGTCCGTCAGCGCGGACGGTCGTTACGTGGCGTTCGCGAGCGACGCCGATGGCCTGGTTCCGACCAGCCTGACGAACCCGCTCGCCTGGAATGTCTACGTACACGACACCAAGACGGGCCGGACCGTCAACGCTTCGGTCTCCTCGGCGGGCTCGCCCGGCAAGACCACCGGAGCGTCGCTCTACGGCTCGTACATGCCGCGCATCAGCGGTGACGGCCGTTACGTCGTCTTCGTCAGCAAGGCCCAAGGGCTGGTGCACGACGACACGACTCCGTTGGGCACCGAGCAGATCTACCGGCACGACCTGCGCACCGGCCAGACCGTGCTCCTCTCGAACACCGCCGGCTGCGAGTGGCCGGTGACCAACGCGACCGGGCAGGTCGTCGCGTACTCGTGCGGAGCGGCGAAGATCTACGCCGCCGACCTCCGCACCGGGCACACGAAGCTGGTCGCCAACACCGTGGCCGCGGACGCAGGCTCGTCGTGCACCGAGATCTGTGACACCTACGTCGGTTCGATCGGCGGCTCGGCGCTCAGCGCCGACGGCCGGTTCCTGGTGTTCATCAGCGAGGCGTCGGGTCTGGTTCCGAACAAGAACAACAGCAACGTGTGCAGTGCGCCCGGCGCCCGCGACAGCGCCGACGACGTGTTCGTCGCCGACCTGCGCGCGGACCGCATCCGGCGGGTGTCGGTGACCTCGGCCGGCGAGGAGGCGGCGTGGGGTGGCGGCGGCGGCGACGCGAGCTGCTGGCAGGGCGGCGGGGGGACCAACAACGGCGGCGCGATCAGCGCCAACGGCCGCTACGTGACGTTCCGCAGCATGACCAACTTCTTCGCCCAGGACACCGGCTACACCACCTACCTCAACGGCTTCCTCGGTGGTCCCGCGGCCTCGACGTGCTCGCCCGTCACCGCGCAGACATGTCCGGGCGACCCGGATGCCTACGTCTACGACACGCTCACCGGATCGTTGGACTGGATCTCGACCACACCGGATCGCGGCGAGTCGCGCGGCACCTGGTGCCGGACCTTCGGCAGCCCGCCGGACGGCCACAACACGCAGTCCGCGCCGGTCGACTCGGCGTCGTACGCCGACGCGATCAGCGGGGACGGCCGCTACGCCGCCTTCACCAGTTGTACGACGGGTCTCGTCCCGAACGACCACACCAACCAGTGGGAGGTCTACCTGCGCGATCGCGGGACCGTGCTCGGCGCCGGCGGGCTCGCGGCGAGCGGCCGGCTCAGCGTCGCCGGCCGGCCGGGGTTCGCGCGGACCGGCGTGGTCTCCGTGGCCGCCGCGCCCGGCAGCGGCACCGCGACCCCGGTTGTCGGCGCGGCGCTGTCGGACGCGACCATCGCGTACCGCGCGAACTCGCAGGACCTTTTCGTCCGGCAGACCCTGCAGTCGATGCCGGCGGCCGGGCCGGTGCCGGTATCGGGATCGGGCGTGCTCTACGGATTGCGGGTCACCGTCGGCGACCTCAGCTACGAGGTGCGGGTCCAGCGCGTGCTCGGACCGGACTACGACGTGGCCGGCGGCGCGTCGTTCGGGCTGTTCCGCGAGACGTCGTCCGGAAGCTGGACGAAGGTGGCGACGCTGCGCGGCGGCTACGGCACGACCGGGCAAGAGATGGTGTTCGCGCTGCCGTTGGCGGCCCTCGGCGCGCAGTCCGGAGCGCAGCTCAGCGGGCTCACCGCGTTCACCGCGCTCGGTTCCTACGCGACCGGACCCGTCACGACCCTGGACCGCATCGACCTCAGCAAGTGAGGGGTGCGCTCCGCCACCCGCAAACGGTTCAATCGGATGGCTGACCGGACATTGCCCGTCAAGGCGGCGCGAATCTGAGCCGACGAAGGCTCAGGGGTGATGCAGTGGCGGCGAGGCTATGCGACCGGCGCGGCGGCGCGGCGGCGGCGACCGGCGACGACGAACACCGTGCCGGCACCGAGCGCGCCCAGGCCGACGGTGCTCATCAGCACGATCTCGGCGCCGGTGAACGGCAACGACGCGCCGTTTCCTTCGACCGCGGGGTGGCGCACGATCTTCGTGCCCTCTACCGTGGTGCACTTGTGGCTATAGGCATCGCAGGCGGCCGGTGCCGCAACCGCGGCGGTGGCAGGGGCCAGCACGGCCGCGGCCGTGAGTACGAACGCCGCCAAGGGCTTCTTACCGGTCATGTCGGCCATCCCCGCCATCCTCGACATAGCGTGGGCGCTACGTCGTTCTCGTCCACATGGTTGCACGCTGTCACGGGCGGCGCAACCGACTGTCACCAATATAGCCCGTTCGACTGTGGACAAAACCGGGCGAATTCGGGCGTTGATCTTGCACAGACGCTTACTTTCCGCCACGCTGTGTGCTCGGAACGTAAGCAATCGGGCGGGATTGGTCACACAACGTGACGATTGGTGCTTCACGGGCGCGCACCGGCGTAGAGGCGGAAGGCCGCCCTCCGCTGTTCGCCATCGACAAGACGCCACCCCAGCCGGGACTGGTGAGTCGGGTGGTGCGCGGGACGCTGCTCCGGTTCGGGATCTCGCCGTACCTGCTGCTGGCCGACGTCGTCGCGCAGATCGCCGGTGTCGCGGCCGTCGGCGGGCTCACCGGCCGGTTGCTGGTCCTCGGGCTGACCACCCTCGCGCTCTACGCCACCGCCGGGCTGTACCGGTCGCGGCTCAACCTCTCGGTGCTCGACCAGGTGCCCGAACTGTGCGTGCGCTCGCTCGCCGCCGTGGCCGTGGCGTCGCTGATCGACGTCGCGGTGACCAGCGGCCGCCACCTCACGCTGGCCGTGGCGGGCGGCGTCGCGCTGGCGACCACGATGGTGACCCGCGCGATGGTCGTCGCCGGCGTCCGCTCCGCGCGCCGGCACCGGCTGATCGAGCACCCGACGCTGGTCCTCGGCGCCGGGCAGGTCGGCCGGCAGATCGCGACCGCGATCGTGGAGCACCCGGAGTACGGGCTGAAGGTGCTCGGCTTCGTCGACTCCGACCCGCTGGTGCCGGACGAGGAACGGCCGGCGCCGCTGCTCGGCCGCACCGACGAGCTGGCCCGCGTCATCGTCGAGACCGGTGCTCGCCATGTCGTGATCGGCTTTGCCGCACTGCCGAGTTCCGCGATGGTCGACATCGTCCGGACCTGCGACCGGCTCGAGTGCGAGCTGTTCATCGTGCCGCGGCTGTTCGAGCTGCACCACCGGTCCGGCAACGACGTCGAGGTCGTGTGGGGGATGCCGCTGTTGCGGCTGCGCCGGGCGCCGTTCCGGCGGGTGAGCTGGCGGATCAAGCGGATCATCGACGTGGTCGTCGCCGCCGCCACGCTCGTGCTCGCGTCGCCGTTGCTGCTCGCGATCGCGTTCGCGGTCCGGCGCGAAGGCGGCCCCGGGGTGATCTTCCGGCAGGAGCGGGTCGGCGTCGACGGCCGGTCGTTCACGCTGCTGAAGTTCCGTTCGATGCGGCCGGCCGACTCGACCGAGTCGGCGACCCGCTGGAACATCGCCGACGACGACCGGATCGGCCCGATCGGTGCGTTCCTGCGCCGCTCGTCGCTCGACGAGCTGCCGCAACTGTGGAACGTCGTACGCGGCGACATGAGCCTCGTCGGGCCGCGTCCCGAGCGGCCGCACTTCGTCGACCAGTTCGCCGTGACGTTGCCGCGGTACCTCGCCCGGCACCGGGTGCCGTGCGGGATGACCGGCTGGTCGCAGGTGCACGGGTTGCGCGGAGACACGTCGCTGGTCGACCGCGCGCGGTTCGACAACTACTACATCGAGAACTGGTCGCTGTGGCTCGACCTGAAGATCGTGCTGCGCACCTTCGGCGTCGTCTTGGGCCGCGAGGGTCGCTAGCTACACCTTGTGCGTCCAGAAGTGCGCGAACGAGTGCCACCAGGACTTGATGCCGTGGTACGGGTGCACCGGAATCGTCAGGTACGACGCGCTGTCCCACTCCCCGGTGTCGTCGATGACGCCGTCGACGGGCTGGTCGTAGCCGGTCACCACGCCCAGGTCGGCGTCGACCGCGCGGATGTGCAGGTGCAACGTCGCCGCGCTCGCAAGAGGCTGCGGCAACAACGCGAGCCGGTACTCCTCGCCGTGCACCGGCACCCGGTAGGTGACCCGGTACGTCGTCGACGCGCCGCGGGCCAGTGAGAGCTCGGTCGCCAGGCGCAGGCCTCCGTCGGCGAACGTGCGCTCGACGGCGGCGTCGACGCCGTCGCGGGTGAACGACGTGAGCGTCGCGGCCGACGCGACCTGCATCGACACGAGCTCGTTGAGGTCGCCGGGATGCCTGACGCCCGCGACGTACGGGCCGAGCCCGGCCGGCGCCGCGTTGCGCAACGTCAACGTCTGCGTCACGTAGGCGACCTTCGCATGCAGCCGGACGTCGACCGACATCGTGCGGTGCACGTAGTAGTCGAGCTTGTTGCCGGTCGACGGGCTGTCGCCGAGGTTGTTGGTCACCGCCATCGCCACGTCGCTGCCCGGCGTCTGCGTCGTACCCGCGATGCCCGCGGTGACGAGCCCCGCCTCTTCGTCGGGGCGCGCCGACCAGACGGCGAGGTGCCGGCCGTCGACCGCGCGCACCAACGCCTTCAACAACGCCGGCGTCGCGGTCGCGTCGGCCTTGATCCGGTGGAACGCCTCGGTCGCGGCCGAGTCGAGCGCCTTGCGCCGGGCCCGCTGCTTGTCCTGCGAAAGGCTGCCGTCGCCGTACGCGTCGACCATCAGCCGCCTGGTCAGCTCGTCGCCGGTGACCTGCTCGCCGTTGATGGTGACGGGGCCGGTCGCCGAGATGACGTCGGCGGCCGCCGGCACGTCGCAGAGCACGACGACGTCCGGCTGCACGTGCAGCGAAAGTGCGGAGACGGCGGCGAGCACCTGCGCGGTCTGCGGCACGTCGGCCGCCATCGTGGTGTTCTTCCACAGCGTCGTGTCGGCGAGGAACGGCCCGTAGGCCTCGTGGTACGCCGCCGGCGCCGGCACCCGTCTCGCCTTGCCCGGCGGCTGCGCGACCGTGTTGACGTCCTGGAACGGCGTCAGGTTCAGCACCCCGTTGTCGATGGTGCCGGTCGCGTATGCCGACGGCAGCCCGCCCGCGCCGCGCAGCTCGGCGTTGTTCATCAGCACGGCGGTGACGGTGCGCCGGCCGGATCCGCCGAGCACCCCGACCAGTGCATGCAGCCCCGCGGCCGCCCGGGTGACTTCCGGGCCGAGCTCGAGCAGCTGGTTACGCGCCTGCCGGACGCCGGTGCCGACCGCCGGCAGCGTCCAGCCGACCGGTTGATGGCGCAACGCCCGTAACGAGGGGCGCAGCTTCGCGGCGGTCGCGTCGAGCGCGTCCGCGGCGGCGCGCACGTGGTCGAGGTCGACGCCGCCGTGGCCGGTGGACAGGCCGCGGGTGACCCGGCTCAGCGTGAGCCCGGCGTCGATCGCCCGCACCGACGCGTCGGCGACCGTGCGTTCGGCGGTGACGTTTCGGCCGAGGATCGGGATCCAGCCGAAGACCGTCGGGCCGATGCCGTTCGTCAGCGACCGCGCGGATTCCGCCTTGCGCAGGTCGCGGGTCAGGGCGCGCTCGAGCGTTTCCCGATCCGGTGTGGGGCCGGTCGTCAGCCGGTGCACGTCGGCGCGGACCGCCCGTAGGTCCGACGCCGCTTTCAGCGCCGCGATGACGGTCCATGTCACGACGACGACCGCGAATACGCCGAACGCCAGCAGCAGCGTCCTGCGTACCCGCCGGCGAGTCACCGCGACGCGCATGCGGCGAGGTTAGTCGGTCACGCAGCCGAGAAGTGGGCGCCGACCCGCGTCGGCGGCAACGCGGTCGGGTAGATCGCGACCTCGTCGAGGTAGTGGTTGCCGTACTGGTCGCCGCGGCCGAGCTGCAGCGGGCTGGTGCCCGCATTCGCCGGGAATGTCACGGCCTTCGACGACACCGCCCGCCCGTCGACGTACCAGCGCACCGTCGCGCCGTCGTAGGAGACCGCGAAGTCGTGCCACGACGACGTGAACGCGCCGGCGGGCGTGGCGATGTCGACGTTGTTGCGCTTGAAGTGCAACGTGCCGTTGGAGCTGTACCAGATCAGGTAGCCGTTGGCGGTCGCCGACTGACCCTTGATCATGAGCCCCGGCCAGCTGTTCATGAACGACTTCTGCCGGGCCCAGAACTCGATCGTGAACGCGCCGTTCAGCCGCAGCGCGGTCGAGTCGGCGACGGTGACCGCCGAGTTTGTGCCGCTGAACAGCGCGGCCGGATTCGAGTCGCTGGTCAGCGCGCCCGGTTGGCCGAGCGCGACGCCGCTGGAGTAGCTGCCGGAGGTGTGGTTGCTCGTGTCGGCGGCCGTGGTGCCGCTCGTCTCGCCGAGCCGGAAGTAGGCGATCGGCTGGTCCGCGAGCACGGTCGACGCGTACGACGTCGTCGGCGCCGCGGCCGGCGTCACCGCGTTGGACGGCGCCGACGTCGGGCCGGCCCCGACGTCGTTCGCCGCGGTCACCGTGAACGTGTAGGCGATGCCGTTGGTCAACCCGGTGAAGGTCGCCGACAGCGTGCTGCCGCCGACCGTCTGCGTGGTGCCGTCGTTCGCGCGGACGGTGTACGACGTGATCGCCGCGCCGCCGGTGGACGCGGGCGCCGTCCAGGTGACCGTCGCGGTCGCGTCGCCCGCCGTCGCGGCGGCGCCGGTCGGAGCGCCCGGCACGGTCGCCGGCACGACGACGTTGGACGGCGCCGACGCCGGGCCGCTGCCGGCCGCATTCGTCGCGGTGACGGTGAACGTGTAGGACGTCCCGTCGGTGAGCCCGGTCACCGCCGTCGACAACGTGCTGCCGTCGACGGTCACGACGCTGCCGGTGTTGGACCGCACCGTGTAGGACGTGATGGCGCTGCCGCCGGTCGACGCCGGCGCGGTCCAGCTGACCGTCGCGCTCGCGTTGCCGCGGGTCGCCGTGACGCCCGTCGGCGCGCCCGGGACCGCGAGCGGGGTGACCGCGTTGGACGGCGCGGAGGCCGGGCCGGTGCCGACGCCGTTGGTCGCGGTGACGGTGAACGTGTACGAGGTCCCGTTGGTCAGGCCGGTTACGACCACGCTGGTGGCCGACGCCGCGGCGGTCGTGGTCGCGCCGGTGTTGGCGGTCACCGTGTAGCCGGTGATCGCGCTGCCACCGTCGGACGACGGCGCGGCCCAGCTGACGGTCGCGCTCGCGTTGCCCGCGGTCGCGGTGACCGAGCGCGGCGCGCCGGGTGCCGTCGGCGGCGCCGACGCGACCACCGAGGCGGCGTTGACGTGCGCGGCGATCCGCGCCGCCGGCAGCGCCCGGTTGTAGACGGCGACGTCGTCGAGCGCCTGCTTGCCTGCTTGGTCGCCCTGCCCGAGGACCAGCGGGTCGGTGCCGGACGACAGCGGTGCCGCGAGCTGCCCGCTGCTGACCGCGGCGCCGTTGACGTACCAGGTGCCGGTGGTCCCGTCGTCGACGAACGCGAAGTGCCGGTACGCCGACGTGACCAGCTGGCCGGCCGGAGTCGCGAGGTCGAGGTTGCCGCGCTTGAAGTGCAGGGTGCCGTTGGAGGTGTACCAGACGACGTACCCGTCGGCCGTGCCGGCGGCGCCCTTGCGCAGCACTCCCGGCCAGCTGTTCGCGAACGACGTCATCTTCGCCCAGAACTCGACCGTGAACGCGCCGTTGAGCCGCAGCGGGCTGGCGCTCGGGACGGTCGTCGCGCCGCTGGATCCGTCGTACCCCACGGCGGTGCCGCCCGCGGTCGCGCCGGCGAGCCCGAACGTCACGCCGCCGGAGTAACTGCCGGTGCGGCCGTTGCCGGACGCGTCGGCGGCGGGGCTCGCCGCGCCGCTCTCGTTCAGCCGCCAGAAGCCGGCCGGGGCGTCCTGCAACACCTGGCTGAGATACGTCCCGTCGGTCGGCGGCGCGACCGGCGTGATCGCCCGTGACGTCGCCGACGGCAACGACGTGCCGGCGCCGTTCGCCGCCGTGACGACGAACGTGTAGGCCGTGCCGTTGGTCAATCCCGGGACGACCGCCGTCGCCGCGGTGCCCGGCACGGTCGCGGTCGCGCCGGCTGCGTTCCCGGACACGGGGCTCGCGGTGACGGTGTACGACGAGACCTGACCCGCGACCGGCGTCCAACTGACGGTCACCTGGCCGTTGCCGGTCGTGCCGTCGACGCCGGTGGGTGCGGCGGGGCCGCTCGCCGGCGGGGCGCCGTGGCAGCTGACCGTGCCGGAGTCGTTGAAGGCGCCGGCTGCGTCGACGAACCGGAAGTCGGTGCTGCCCGGGTGCAGCGTGAGCGACAGGACGCCGAAGACGCCGTCGCGCAGCACGACGCTGTTGGCCGCCTGCGGCTCGACCGGCTCGAAGCCCTCGCCGCCGGTGCCGTCGACGAACTCGGTGAGCCCGTACGCCGAGTCGACCTGGCCCTGCGGGTTCTGCGGCGCGAACCGCTCGTACTCGTGCGCGTGGCCGTTGAGGACCACGTCGGCGCCGTAGGCGTAGAGGTCCTGCCAGAACGCGGACGTCACGGGGTCGAAGCCGTCCTCGCCCGAACTGAAGACCGGGTGGTGCCAGTAAGCGAGCACACAGCTGTTGGCGTGCGCGGCCAGGTCCTGGCGCAGCCAGGTCTCCTGCGGTGAACCGGCCGCGCAGCCGCCGTTGACCTGGGTGCAGTTGCTGTTCAGCGCGATCAGGTGCCAGGTGCCGACGTCGTAGCTGTAGTAGCCCTGCCCGGCGGTGCCGGCGGCCGCGCCGAAGTAGCCGTAGTAACCGGAGGCGCCGGCGGTCTGGTAGTCGTGGTTGCCCGGCACCGGGTGGCTGACCGGCTTCACCCGGCCCCAGCTCGGGTCATAGGACTGCTGGAACTGCGCCGCCGTCCCGCTGTCGTACTGGTTGTCGCCGAGCGGCAGCACCGCGGCGTACCCCTGGTCGACGAGCAGGTCGGACGTCGCGCCCTGCTGGCAGGCCGACGACGTGCCGGCGCCGCCGTTGAACGCCGGGTTGGTCGGGTCGCAGGCGATGTTGCCGGCCGCCGCGATGACGGGATCGCCCGTCGCGGCGACCGCCGTGGGCATGGGCACGACGGCCGCCAGGCAGGCCGCTGCGGCCGCAGCGGTCAATGCACGCTTCACCGTGACCGTCCCTCGCCTCTCCCCTGAGAGATCAACTGTGCCACCGGTTCGAGCGCTAGGGCACCTCCCTGGGGATAGAACCACCCATTCGGCCTATCAAGGACAACCCGCGGCGCAGCCGGTTCGGGTCGCGCCACGCGAGCACCCCGAGACCCAGTCCGGCGACGGCCACGGTCGCGACGGCGACGTCGGCGGCGGTCGGCAGCGGGAGCGCAAGCAGCACCCCGGCCATGACCGCACCGGTCAGCACCGGCGGGAGCAGCGCGCGGCCGAGCGACACCCGGACCCCGGCCCGGCCCAGCCCGACCAGCGCGACCGCGGCGAGTACGGCGTACGAGACGGTCGTCGCGAGCGCGGCGCCGGTGCCGGACATCCGCGGGATCAGGATCAGGTTGAGCACGACGTTGACGGCCAGCGCGACGACCGAGCTGGCGAGGATCAGTGACCGGCGGCGTACGGCCTGCAACGCCGACGTGCAGAGCGCCCCCGCGAGGTAGCAGATCGGGGCGGCGGCGAGCCAGCGCAGCGCACCCGCCGACACGTGGGTGTAGTCGGGACCGAACAGCAACCGGATGACGCCCGGGGCGTCGCACAGGCACACCGCGAAGAACAGCGCGTAGACCGACCCCGCCACCGCGAGGCCGCGGGTCACTTCGCGGCCGACGGTCCGCGGATCCTCGGCTGCCGCCATGACCGGGAACGTCGCGCCCTGCACCGAGAACGTGACGAACAGCGTCGTCTCGAACAGCCGGTAGGCGACCGCGTACGCGCCGACCGCCGCGTCGCCCTTGAACACGCCGAGCAGCACCGCGTCGAGCCGGAACAGCGCCATCATCACGACGACGGTGACGCCCAAGGACGCGCACTCCCGGGTCGTCGCGAGCATCGTCGCCGGCCGGACGGCGCGCAACCGCAACCGGACGCCGAGGCTGCGCAGCGCCGCGTGGTGCGCCACGACACCGACGGCCGAACCGCCGAGGAACGCCGCGCACAGACCGAGCACGCCGCCGCCGAGCGTCAGCGTGACGATCGCGGCGACCGCGGTGACGCCGCGCTGGATCACGAGCGCGCGCGACGTCGGTACCTGGTTGCGCAGCGCCGCCCCGGCCGCGCGGGCGGTGTCGGTCCAGAGGTCGAACAGCACCGCGACGCAGACGAGAACGACGGCGAGCCGGTCGTCGCCCGCCTGCGGCGAGGCCGCCGCCAGCACCGCGGCGACGGTGAACGCGGGTACGGCGAGGGCGGTCTGCGCCGCCTGTGCGTTGGTGTAGTCGGCGTCGGCGCGGTCGGGGTCGCGGGACACCCGCTCGATGAGCACCGGGTCGTAGCCCCACTCGGCGACCGCCGAGGCGAGACCGGCGAGCGCGTAGGCGTAGAAGAACACGCCGTACCCGGATCGGCTGAGCTCGCGGGCCGCGACGAGCGTCCAGGCGAGCGTGGACGCCTTCCCGATGAGCTGCCCGAGCAGCGACGCGGCCACGTTGACGCCCGTCTGCCGGATCGGGCGCGGTGGGGGCATCGGGGTCCCTCGGGGCTCGCGAACAGGTACTTTGCGCCGTGTGCCGACGCCTCGGGTGACGTTCTCGGTGATCGTCGCCACCCTAGGGCGCCCGGAGCGTCTGCACCGGGCATTGCGCGCTGTGGCGGCGCTGGAGCCCGGCCCCGACGAGGTGGTCGTCGTCGACGGCTCCGCCGACGGCTCGGCCGCTCCGGTCGCTGCCGCGGCCGGCGTGCGCTACGTCGCGTCCGAGCCCGGCCTCACCCGGCAGCGCAACGTCGGCCTTGCGGCGGCCGACGCCGACGTCGTGGTGTTCCTCGACGACGACGCGGCGTTGGAGCGCGACGCGCTCGCGGTGCTCGCCGAGCTCTACGCCGACCCCGGCGTGGTCGGCGCCACGGGCCGGGTCGAGGAGCCGGCGAGCCATCGGGTCGGCGGGCAGCGCTCCGCCGTACGCCGGCTGTTGCGCGGTCGCCGGCGCGAAGGCACGTTCATGCGCTGCGGCTACCCCCGCCGGATCGTCGACGGCAGCCGCGCGACGGACGTCGAGCAGATGCCGGGGTGCTTCATGTCGGCCCGGCTCGCCGACGCCCGCGCGACGAAGTTCGACGAGCGGCTGCCCGGCTACGCGCTGGCCGAGGACGAGGACTTCTCCTACCGGCTGTCGCGCCGCGGCCGGGTGCGCTACGACCCCCGCGCCGTGGTGCACCACGACAACTCCGGCTTCGCCGGGCGGGATCGGCGGGCGTTCGGGCGCACCGTCGTCGTGCACCGGTGGTACCTGCTGCGGAAGAACTTCGGGGCGTCTCCGTTCGCGCGGCTGCAGTTCGGCGCGCTGGTGGCGCTGTTCGTGGCCCACCGGCTGCTCAACGCCGACGTCGCCGGGGTGCGCGGGTTGCTGGCCGGGGTGCTGGCGATCGGCCGCGGCGCGGAGCCGGACACCGGGACGCACCATCGCCGCGCGTCGGACCGGCCGCCGGCGTGACGCGGGTCCTGGCCGTCAGCTCGCACGGCCTGCTGGGCGGGTCCGAGCTCTACCTCGCCCGGCTGCTGACCGCGCTGCGCGACCGGGTCGATCCGCATGTCGTCGTGCTGCAGGACGGTCCGTTCGTCGCGCACCTGCGCGACCTCGGCATCGCCACGACCGTGATCCCGACCGGGCGGCGGGCCGGTCTGGTGACCGGCGCCGCCGGATTGCGCCGGGTGCTGCGCCGGGAGCGGCCGGCGCTGGTGCACGCCAACGGCGTGAAGGCCGCGGCGGTCGCGGCGCTCGCGCTCGCCGGCCGGCCCGAGCCGATGGTGTGGGTGAAGCACGACCACAGCTGGGACGGCCGGCCGGCGCGGCTGCTGGCCGGGCGGGCCGCACGGGTCGTCGCCGTCAGCCGGTCGGTCGCGGCCGCGATCGACGGCGCCGGCGATGTGACGGTGGTCCGGACCGGTGTCGACGTCGGACCGGTCGACCGGGCCGCGCTGCGGGCTGCGTTGTGCGCCGAAATCGGCGCCGATCCTGAGGATCCGGTACTGATCGGGGTCGGCCGGCTCGACCCCGCGAAGGGCTTCGACGTCGCGATCGACGTCCTCGCCGAGGTACGGCGCAGCCACCCGGCCGCGCGGCTCGTCCTCGTCGGCGGCCCGGACCCGAGCCACCCGGGGACTTCGGAGGCGTTGCGCGCCCGGGCCGCGGCGGCGGGCGTCGGCGACGCGGTGCTGCTGCTCGGCGGTCGCCCCGACGCCGTCAGCCTCGTTGCGGGCGCCGACGTCCTGCTCGTGACCAGCCGCGCGATCGACCGGCGTGGCACCGGCCGCGAGGGATTCGGTCTGGTGGCCGCGGAGGCGGTCGTCGTCGGCACTCCGGTCGTCGGCTTCGCCGATGGCGCCACCCCCGAAGTAGTGGGCAACGCCGGGTTGCTGGTGGCGCCCGGTGACACCGCCGGGCTCGCCGACCGGGTCCGCCGGGTGCTCGACGACGGCGACGTGCGGGGCCGGCTCGCCGCGGCGGCGCGGGACCGGGCGCCGCTGTTCGACGTACGGCGCTGGGCCGGCGAGATCGCGGCCGTCTACGACGAAGCGCTCGCGGCCTCAGGTGGCGCTCGCCGCGCCCCCTCGTAACGACTTCGGAGGGCTGGTGACCACGACACGCCGACAAGAGTCGACAAAAGTGGTCACCAGGTCTCCGAAGTGGCGGGGAGCGGGAGTCGGTAGAGCTCGCGCCAGCGTTCGCCGTCGGGTGCCAGCAGCATGATTTCCGTTGCGTGGCAACGGATCGGCAGCGCGGCTTCGAGCTCGGCTCGCTCGCCGTCGGTCAGCGGGTCGATGCCCAGTCGGACGGTGAGATGCGGGATGAGGTTGGGGTACGCGCCGCCGTACGGCTGGTATCGCGGCCACGCTTCCGCGATGGCGCGCGTGAGGTCCACGAACGGGCCAGCCGGGTCCGGCGCGAGGTAGACGACCCCGGGAAACGTGCCGACCTGCGTCAACGCGAACTCGAACTGCGAGTGCCGCGCCGCGATCGCGGCCAGGCCGCGCCGGTGGCGGGCGCGCGGCCGGCGGGCGAACGGCCACAGCAGGGTGACGTGCGGCGGCATGCCCGGATCCGTCACCTCGACGATCCCCGCGGCCTCGGGGACGGGGATGACGATCGCGGTCCTCGGCCGCAGGTAGAGCCGCAGCATCGCCGTGCTCATTGCGGCGGCAGTGTCGCGAGCACGGCCAGGTCGTCGCGGTCGGTGCGCCGGTGCCGGTAACCGGACCGCAGCCGGCGCTGGACGTCGGCGGTGACACAGTCGACCGGCCGCCCGTCCAGCTGCCCGGTCGCGGCGGGCACGTCGAACGGCGGCGCGGACAGGTCGGCCGGGAGTACGTCGATCGTCGCGCCCTGGTCGCCGGCGTACACCCAGACCGTGGACAGCGGCGGGATGGACGTCTCCTCGCCGACCGGTCGCAGCCCGACCGCGGCGAGGGCGACGTCGACCCGGACGAGCAGGTTGGGCACCGACTGGTCGACGACGACGTCGAGGTCGACGTGCGGCCGGGTCTGGTGGCCGAGCAGCGCATCGACGCCCCAGCCGCCGATCAGCCGGTACGGCACGCCGCCGGCCTCCAGCGCGTCGACGACCGCCCGCGCCGTCGCGGCGTCGACCTGCCGGCCCGCCCGCAGCCGGATCCGCCGGGCCAGATCGCCGGCGAGCAACCGCCGGGCCGGCGTGGCCGCGACGAGGCGGCCGGCCAGGCGGAGCAGATGGATGCGGCGGCTCACCGTCGTACCAGCCGGGTCTTCAGCCCGAACTGGAGCAGCAGCAGCCGCAGGTGCAGCCGGCCGCGGTTGAGCTCGGCCCGGCGCAGCACGTCGCGCGGCAGCGGCGCCCGCATCCCGCGGATCGCGTCGCGTTTCGTCCACGCCTCGCGGATCCCGGCCAGCCAGTCGCGCAGCACGCCGTGCCACGCGCACTCCACGAAGTCGAACGCGAGGTACGCCGGGATCCGCCGGGCGGCGAGGCCGGCGGGGAAGCGCAGCGCGAAGTACCAGATCTGGTTGCGCACCCGCATCCGGCGCATCAACCCGCCGCCGGTGCGCCCGGCGATCACCTTCATGTGGTCGAAGACCGCGGCCGGCTGGTAGCGGACGTCCCAGCCGGCGGCGAGCAGCCGGGTCGCGAGGTCGACCTCGCTGGTGCCGAAGAAGTACGGCTCGAAGAAGCCGCCCACCTCGAGATAAGCGCTGCGCCGGGCCAGCGAGCCGCCTTCCGGGAAGAAGAAGCACGGCCAGCCGTCGGCCGGTGCCGGGCCGGGCGGGCGGCCGCCGCGCAGCCACCAGTCGAACGTGCCCGCCTCGTCCAGCTTCACGACCCGACCCTCGGGATCGACGTCGCGGATGAGGCCGCCGGCGACGCCGAGGCGCGGGTTGCGCTCGAACATCTCGACCAGCGTCTCGATCGCGCCGGGCAGCGGGTAGGAGTCGTCGTCGAGCATCAGCAGGTAGTCGCCGGTGGCGGCCTCCGCGCCGCGATTGCGGCCGGCGATCGCGACGTTGCCACCGGGATCCACGAGCCGGACGTTGCCGCCGCGGGCCCGGACGACATCACCCGTCCCGTCGGTGGAGCCGCTGTCGACGACGATCACCTCGTGCAGCGGGAGGCCGGCCAGCCGGTCGAGGACGACACCCACGGCATCGCGCCGGTTGTGCGCGAGAATCACCGCCGACACCCGCGGCCGAGACCTATCCTCAGCGCGGGTGGCCACGCCGGGATACTAAGAGGTCGGAGACGCTCCTTGTCCGTATTGCGGGCAGTCGCGCTGGCCTACCACGGCGTCGACGACGTCGGCGGGACCGTTCCGTTCGCCGACGATCCGCACCGGCTGCTCAACTCGCCCGAGCACCTGCGCGCGCACGTCCGGCTGCTGCGCCGGCTGGGCTACCGGTTCGTCACGGCCGATTCGGTCGTGTCCGACTCTGCGATCTCGGGTGTGCGGCCGGCCGAGCGGGTCGCCGTACTCAGCTTCGACGACGGCTTCGCCAACTGGGTGACGCACGCGCTCCCGGTGCTCGAGCAGGAGCGCGCGGTCGCGTCGTTCTACGTCTGCCCCGGCTGGTGGGAGGACCAGCACCCGCTCGTCGCCGGGCCGGCCGGCCGGGTGATGGCGGCGGCCGACGTACGGCGGCTGCGCGACGCCGGCATGGGCGTCGGATCGCACGCCTGGGACCACCCCGACCTGCGCGGCCTCGACGACGCCGCGCTGACCCGGCAGCTGGTCGACTCGCGCGCCGCGGTCGCGGCGGAGACCGGCGTGCCGTGCCGGACCGTCGCGTACCCCTACGGGCTGTCCGACCCACGCGTCCAGGACGCGGCGGCGGCCGCCGGGTACGAGCTCGCGTGGGGCTGGCAGCCCGGGCCGTGGCGCGCGTTCGACGCGCCGCGGCTGCCCGCGCCGCCCCGGCACGGCGCCCGCCGGCTCGGGCTCAAGCTGCTCGGCGTACGACGGTTCTGGGCCGCATGAGAGCCGCCGGACCGGTCGCGTTGCCGAGGCCGCTGCTGACCGCCGCCGGGGCGATCGGCGTCGCCGCCGGCGGGCTGCTCGTCGGCGTCCTCGTCGCGATGATCGGGGCGAAGTTCGGCGTCGAGGCGATGATCGCGCTGCCGGTGGCCGCGCTGCTGATCCTCGTCACGCTGACCTGGCCGACCGTCGGGGTGGCGCTCGTCCTGGCCGCCATCCCGATCGGGTTGAAGACGTTGCCGGTCGGGTTCGTCGTCGTCCAGGGCGTGGCGATGGGCGCGATCGGCGCGATGATCTTCGTCCGGCTGGCCCGCGGTCAGGCGCCGCTGCCGTGGTCGGCGCCGCTCGTCTGGGGGGTGGCGGTCTTCGCGCTCTGCCTCGCCGCGACCCCGCGCGCGGTCGACGCGACGTTCGCGACGAAGCAGGACATCGACGTCGCGCTCGGGCTGCTGCTCGTGCTGACCGCGTACGCCGGCGCGCAGTCGCTGCACGCCGTCCGCCGGCTGGCGCACGTGCTGCTCGCGGTCGGGCTGATCGTCGCGCTGCTGAGCCTGGGCCACGCCTCCGCCCTGCACGCGGTCGCGGGCGCGCAGCGGGTCGACAACCGGCTGCGCGGCACCTTCACCGAGCCGAACCAGTTCGGCGGGTTCAGCGCCATCGTGCTGATCGTCGCCGTCGGGGTCGCGCTCGGCGCGCGCTCGCGACGGGAGCGCTGGTGGGCGATCGGCGTGGCGGCCATCGACGGCATCGCGATGCTGCTGGCGCTCTCGCGCGGCGCCTGGATCGGGGTCACGCTGGCCGGCCTCGTGCTGCTCGGCCTCGTGCCGCGCGCCCGGCGGGCGCTCGCGCTGACCCTCGTCGCGCTGGCCGCCGCGGTGCCGCTGCTTGGGCTGCTTACCCCGGACATCCCGCAGGTGACCGTCGTGAAGCAGCGGGTCTCGACGCTGCACCTGCCGGCGAGCACGCCGTACGACAGCCGGCCGGCGATCTGGCGCGAGGCGCTGCGCGAGATCGGTACGTCGCCGCTGCTCGGCAAGGGTCCGGGTCAGTTCCCGATCGTGTCCCGGCAGGCGGAGTCGTCGGCCGCGACCGTGTACGCCGACCACGCCCACAACGTGCTGCTGACGACCGCGGCCGAGGTCGGCATCCCGGCCGCGGTCGCGCTGGTCGGGTTCACGCTGACGATGCTCGTCGTCGTGGTCCGGGCGGTGCGCCGGCTGGCCGGCACGCCCGACGCGGCCGTCGTGGCCGGGCTCGGCGCGTCGCTCGCCGTGGTCGTCGGCCAGGGCATGGTCGACTTCACGTTGCGCAACGCGGACATCTTCCTGCTGCTGTCGGTGCTCGTCGGCGTGACGTTGGCGGCCGCGCGGGCCGCGGACGCGCCCGACTCGTGACCCGCATCCTGCACGTCGCGCAGCCGGTCGACGGTGGCGTCGGCCGCTACGTCGCCGACCTGGCGCGCTGGCAGCTCGGCGCCGGGCTGGAGGTGGCCGTCGCGTCGCCGCCCGGGCAGCTGGCCGACGACGTGGGCGCGGCCTGGGTCCGGTGGGACGCGGTCCGGTCGCCCGGGTTGTCGGCCGCCGGCGAGACCCGCCGGTTGGCCGCCGTCGTCCGCAGCTTCGCGCCTGACGTCGTGCACCTGCACTCCTCGAAGGCGGGACTGGACGGCCGGTTGCTGCTCCGCGGGCGGGTGCCGACGGTGTTCCAGCCGCACGGCTGGTCGTGGCAGGCGGGCGGCGGCGCGGTCGGCGCCGCGTCGGTCGCCTGGGAGCGGCTCGGCGCGCGCTGGACGGACCTCACCGTGTGCGTCAGCGCCGACGAGCGGAAGGCGGGCGAGGCGCGCGGGGTCGTGACGGCGCGCCGTCGTACCGAGGTCGTGCCCAACGGCGTCGACCTCGACCGGTTCCGGCCCGTGCCGGCGGCGCAGCGGGCGGCCTACCGGGCGGAGCTCGGCCTCGACCCGGACACGCCGGTCGCGGTCTGCGTGGGGCGGATCGATGCGCAGAAGGGGCAGGACGTGCTCGTCCGGGCCTGGGCATCGGTCCGGGTGGAGTGCCCGGACGCGATCCTGCTGCTGGTCGGCGACGGGCCGGGCCGGGCCGGGCTGGTCGGCGACGGCGTCCGGCTGCTCGGCGAGCAGCCCGACGCGCCGCGGTTCTACGCGCTCGCGGACGTCGTCGCGTTCACGTCGCAGTGGGGCGAGGCGATGGCGCTGACACCGCTCGAGGGCATGGCCTGCGGCCGGCCGGTGGTGGCCACCGACGTGGCCGGCGTCCGGGAGTCGGTCGGGGAGGGCTGCGGCGCGATCGTGCCGCCGGGCGATCCGGGCGCGCTCGCGGCGGCTCTCACCGACCGGGTGCGGTCGCCCGAGCTGGCCGACGCCGAGGGCCGCCGGGCCAGGACCCATGCGGAGGCCAACCTCGACGTCCGGAAGACGCACGCCCGGATCACCGACCTGACCCTGCGCACTTCGGAGGGCTGCTGACCACGACACGCCGACAAAAGTCGACAAAGTTGGTTACCAGGGCTCCGAAGTGGAGCTGGGAAGGCCAGGCGGGTCGGGGGGCTAATAGACGGTGAGGCGCTGGGTCGCGGAGACGCTGGCGGCCAGCTTGCCCCGGGCCGCGACCACGATCCGGTAGACCAGGTGGCCGGCCGCGGTCGGGCTGATCTTGAACGAGTAGGCGCCGTTCGGGCCGGTGCGGGTGGTCGCGGCGATGCGCCAGCGACCGTGCGACAGCAACTCCCGGTAGACCACGAACCGGCGCCAGCCGGGGGTGACCCTGCCGCTGAGGCGGACGGTGAGCCCGTGCCGGACGGTCCGGACGTTGAGGTGCGCGCTCACCTTCGACGCGACCGTGACCGATCGGCTGGCCGCGGCGGCCACCGTGTCATCGGAGCCGGCGAAATCGAACCGGACCACGCCCGCCGCGGTCGGCCGGAGGGTGACCCGGACGACGCCGTTCGCGTCGCTGAGCGGGTTCTCGACGACCCGCGGGCTGGTCAGCGTCGCGTTCGTCGTCGTGGTCGAGACGGTGACCGGCGCGTCGGTCAGCGGCGCCCCGTCGGTCGTCGTGAGCTGCGCGGTGTAGGTGACCGACTGGCCGTAGACGACCTTGCCCGGTCCGTGGGTGACGACCTTGACCGGCTTCTTCGTCGGGGCCGGGCTGTCGGTCGGGCTCGGGCTCGGCGCCGGAGTCGCGGTGTCCGTGGGCGTCGGGCTCGGCGCCGGGGTGGCGGTGTCGGTCGGCGTGGGGCTCGGGGCCGGGGTGGCGGTGTCGGTCGGCGTCGGGCTCGGCGCCGGGGTGGCGGTGTCCGTCGGCGTCGGAGTTGGGGCCGGGGTGGCGGTGTCCGTCGGCGTCGGCGTGGGAGCCGGCGCGGCCACCGCCAGCGACGCGAGGTAGGTCTGCACCGCGCCGTACGCCGCCTTCGGCGCGAACGACGACGTCAGCAGGCCGTAGTTGTCGATGTTGGACGTCGTACCGGTGTTCTGGTCGCTCGCTTCGTACCAGAACGCGTTGGTCACGTACGGGTACGACGACTTGAGCAGCTTGAGCGTGCGGACGAGGTAGTCGCCCTGGGTCTGCTGGCTCACGCCGAGCTCCCAGTTGGCCATGCCCGAGGTGTTCGAGTGCGAGCTCCAGCCGAACTCGGTGAACCAGATCGGCTTGTCGCCGTCGCCGTTCTGCGTCATCAGGTTGTGCACCGCGGCGACGTGGGTCAGCTTGTAGATGGTGCCGTCGTCGGCGGTCTCCGGCGCGGCGTCGGACGGGCCCATGTACGGGTGGGTGGCCATCACGTCGAAGCTGCCGTGGATGCCGGCGGCGTACGCCCGGGCGATCCAGGGCGCGTCGTTCTCGGACGGCCCGCCGAAGACGACCTGCGCGGCCGGGTCGCCGGCGTGCACGGCCGGGTAGGCGGCGCGCAGCAGGGTCGCGTACGCCGCCGGGTCGGTGCCGGTCATCGAGTACGGCTCGTTCGGCTCGTTCCAGACCTCCCAGGCGTCGACCTTGCCGGCGTAGCGGGCGGCCGCCCACTTGATCGCGTTGGCGTAGTCGCCCGGGTGGGTCGGCAGGGTGGTCTCGCCGGCGCCGCCGTTGGCCCAGCCCGGCGTCCGCCAGAACGTGACCAGCAGGTGGAAGCCGTCGGCGTGGATGGCGTCGACGACGCTGTCGGTGAACGGGACGCCCCAGCCCATGTCGAACGATCCCGCCCCGCTGGGCTGCAGCATCGCCCAGCCTAGGTCCAGCCGGATCCACTGCGTCCCGGCCGCCTTGAGCTTGGTCAGCACGTCCGCGCGCTGGGCGGCGTTGTACTTCGACCACATTCCGTGAAACTGGACGCCGAAAGCGGGCCCGCTGGCAGAATCCGTGGCAGCCTCTGCCTGAGCGGTGAACGAGGCCACCGAGAAGGAGCAGGCGGCGGCGGCGATCAGCGCGGCGAGGCGGCGAAGCGGTCGAGCGATGGGCACTCTCTGTCGCTCGGTTGCTTTCCGTAACCAGTTGAGCACGGAGGGTAATCACTCACCCGAATGACCTAACGCCACACGGGCCATCCGGGCGAGGCGAGCGAGCCATCGACGACGGAGAGCGAACCGGACATTGACTGACAACACGCGGGTCGGGCCGGCCGAGATCCTCGACGCGCTCCGGCTGCGCTGGCGGCTGGCCGCGCTGGTGTTCGTCGCGGTGTTCGCCGGGATCTTCGTCTACGACTACTCGCTGCCCAACGAGTACACCGCCAAGGTCATCGTCTCGCTGACCCCGCGCCCGTCCGCCGGGGTCGCGGCCAGCGACATCGCCCAGCTGGGGCAGCAGTACGTCGCCTACGTCACCGCGCCCACGACGATCACCCGGGTCGCGAACGAGCTCGGCATCGACCGGTCGACGCTTGGCGACGGCGTCGGCGCCGACGTCGCGACCGGTTCGGTGAACCTCACGATCAAGGTCCAGCTCCGGACGCCGCGCACCACCTCGGTGGCCGCCAACGCGCTCGCCAGCGCGGTCGTCGGCTTCGCGGCCGACGACCCGTTGATCAACGCCCAGGTCGTCGCGCCCGCGACGGTGCCGGAAGCGCCGTCCAAGCCGCGGCGCAAGCTCATCGCCGGCGCCGGCGGGCTGATCGCGGTCATCCTCGCCACCGCGGTGGCGCTGCTCGTCGAGCGCGGCCGGCCGCGGGTGCGCTCGTCGGTCGAGATCGCCACCGTGACCGGGCACGACGTGCTCGGCCGGGTGCCGCTGTCGAGGTCGGTACGGCGGGGCGTGGCCGCGGCGCTCGAGGATCCGCTCGTCGGCGGCGCCATCCGGTCGTTGCGCACGGTGCTCGACCACCAGGCGCGCGAGAGCGCCGTCCGCACCCTCGCGGTGACGTCCAGCGCCCCCGGCGAGGGCAAGAGCACGGTCGCGGCGTCGCTGGCGTGGTCGATCGCGCATCTGGACGCCCGGGTCCTGCTCATCGACGCCGACCTGCGCCACCCCAGCCTCGCCCGGGTGCTCGGGCTGCCGCCGAAGCCCGGATTGGTCGAGGTGCTGCGCGGCGACTCGACGCTCGCCCGGGCGGTGACCAAGGCGGCCGGCCCCGAGGGGCTGCACGTGCTGCCGACCTCGGGCGTGGCCGAGACCGGCGACCTGCTCGCGAAGAACCTGAACCTGCTGCTGCGCGAGGCGGCGAACACGTACGACGTCGTGATCGTCGACACCCCGCCGCTGCTGGCCGGCGACGACTCGACGACGATCGCGACGATGTGCGACGCGGTGCTGCTGGTGGTCACCAGCGGCCAGCAGATCCGCCGGCTCTCCGACGCCGCCCGGTCGCTCGCCGCCGTCCGGGCCCGGGTGCTCGGCGTGCTGCTGAACCGGACCGACGTCCCGTCGTACGGCTACACCTACCGGACCGTGTCAAGAACAGTTGACGAGCCCGTCGACTCCGAGACGGTGGTCGTGGAGCCCGCGGAGCCGCCGGTCGTGGCCGAGCCGCCCACCCACGTCGTGGTCTCGCCGCGGCCGGCGCCGGTGCAGCAGCCGGAGTCGGTGCAGCGGCCGCCGCAGCCCGAGACCGAGGTCCAGGCCGACGCCTGAGCGCTGGCTCCGCGGGCCGTCCGATCCGCCGTTCCTTGATCGGCCGAACGGGTGATCTTTGCTACTCAGAGTGAGATTCGCTTGCGCAGCGTGGCCGGACCAGCCACTGTGTGCGACGTACGGGACGCATTGATCCGAGCGGTTCCCCAAGGGACTGGGGACGCGGTCGCCACTTGACCGCTCGGGGAGCGAATGGCGAGACCGACCCACCAGACGACGTGATGGGGGTCTCATGAACACAGTCAGATGGAAGTCGGCGCTCGTCGTCGTCCCGGTCGTGGCGGTTGCCTGGCTCGGCCTCGGCGCGGGCACCGCGCTCGCGGCGCCGAACGGGAACGCGGCGACCAGCGCGACCGACGCCGGCGTCAACGCCAACGCGAACGGCGGCGTCGGCCAGGGCAACGGCAACGGCAACGCGAAGCACGACGACTCGACGGCGACCGACCCGGGCGCGGCGGGCTCGGGCGACACGTCGGCGACCGTGACGGCCCCCGCGGCCGACACGAGCGTGGCGGACACGCACGCCACCAGCGGCACCGCCGGCACCTCCGGTGACCCGACCAAGCCGCAGCCGAACTCCAACGCCGACAACAACAGCGGCGGCGCCAACGGCAAGTGCACCGGCGGCGTCTACTGCTCGACCCGCGACGGCAGCGCGTCCGGCAACGGCAACGGCGGCGGCAAGGCCGTCGGCAAGCCCTGCGCCGGCTGCGTCGGCAAGGCCGACAACAAGAACCCGAAGGGCCAGCAGCCCGGTGGCAGCGACCACAACAAGGGTTACGAGTGCGACGGCAACAACGGCATCGGCAAGACCAACCCCGCGCACACCGGCTGCACGCCGACCGACACGGTCTGCGAGTCGCCGAACGTCCTCGTCGACGGCGTCTGCGGGCCGGTCACCGAGGGTTGCCCGGACGGCGAGCACATGGTCGACGGCACCTGCCTGCCGGACGACGACTGCGTGCCGGTCGCGACGAACAACAACTGCAACCCGACCACCCCGTGCGTGGCACCCGCGCACCGCGGAGCGGACGGGACCTGCGTCCTCGGCGAGAAGCACACCCGCAAGCCCGGTACGCCCGCAACGCCGGGTACGTCGGTTCTCGGCACGAAGACGACCCGGCTGCCCTTCACCGGCGCCTCGGTCGGCTGGATGACCGAGGGCGGGATCGCCGCCGTCACCATGGGCGCGCTGCTCGTGGCGGGCGGGCGGCGCAGGCGCCAGCAGGTCTGACCCAGACTGGCCGACCTCCCTCCACGGGTCGGCAATCACTCAGCGCCCGTCGCGCGGCTTTGACCGTCGCGACGGGCGCTGAGTATTCTCGTTGGTCGGTCGCGCGGCACCGCTTGCGTGCGATGGTTCTCCAGCTCCTCACGAAGGCTTTCACGTGCGCACGTACCAACCGAAGCCCGGCGACGTCCGGCGTCAGTGGCATGTCATCGACGCCACCGACGTCGTCCTCGGCCGGCTCGCCACCCAGGCCGCCACGCTCCTGCGCGGCAAGCACAAGCCCATGTACGCGCCGCACCTCGACACCGGTGACTTCGTCATCATCGTCAACGCGGCCAAGGTCGCGCTGACCGGCGCGAAGCGGGACCAGAAGATCGCCTACCGGCACTCGGGCTACCCCGGCGGCCTGAAGCGGGTCCCCTACTCCGAGCTGCTCGCCAAGCGCCCCGAGCGCGCGGTCGAGAAGGCGATCACGGGCATGCTGCCGCACACCACGCTCGGCCGCGCGATGGCCGGCAAGCTCAAGGTGTACGCCGGCCCCGAGCACCCGCACCAGGCCCAGCAGCCCGTTCCGTTCGAGATCACCCAGGTGAGCCAGGTATGACCGAGACCGACATCCGCGACGACGAGTTCGCCGGCGGCGACGACGAGCTCGAGGCCGCGGCCCCGGTCGAGGAGACCTCGGTCGAAGCGGCGCCCGCCCCGCGCGCGCCGCGCCCGGTCATCGGCGGCCCGGTCGGCGCGACCGGCCGGCGCAAGGAAGCGATCGCCCGCGTCCGCCTGGTCCCCGGCACCGGCCAGTGGAAGATCAACGGCCGCTCGCTCGAGGACTACTTCCCCAACAAGGTCCACCAGCAGATCGTCAACGAGCCGCTGAAGACCCTCGACGTCGCGGACCGCTACGACATCCTCATCCGGGTCCAGGGCGGTGGCGTCTCCGGCCAGGCCGGCGCGGTCCGGCTCGGCATCGCCCGCGCGCTCACCCAGACCGACGACGATGCCCGCCCGCCGCTCAAGCGGGCCGGTTTCCTGACCCGCGACGCGCGCGTCAAGGAACGGAAGAAGTACGGCCTCAAGAAGGCCCGGAAAGCTCCCCAGTACTCCAAGCGCTAGCAGGGTCCGCCCCCACTTCGGAGACCTGGTGACCACTTTTGTCGACTTTTGTCGGCGTGTCGTGGTCACCAGCCCTCCGAAGTCGCGGTGGGTGGTCGCGTGAGACGGCTGTTCGGGACTGACGGGGTTCGGGGCGTTGCCAACGAATTCTTGACGCCTGAGCTGGCGCTCTCGCTCGCGTCGGCCTCCGTACACGAGCTCGCTGCCGACGAGCGTCCGTTGGTGTACGTCGGACGCGACCCGCGGCCCTCGGGCGAGCTGCTCGAGTCCGCGGTCGTCGCCGGCGTGCTGGCGGCCGGCGGCGACGTCGTACGGCTCGGCGTCATTCCCACCCCGGCGGTCGCGCTCGCGGTCGCGCGCGGCGCCGCGGCCGAGCCGGCGGGGGCGCTCGGCGTCATGATCTCGGCCAGCCACAACCCGATGCCGGACAACGGGATCAAGCTGTTCGGACCCGGTGGCGGCAAGGTCCCCGACGAGGTGGAAGACCGCATCGAGGCCCGCCTCGGTGACGGCGGCGCCCGCCCCACCGGGGCCGGGGTCGGGCGGGTGCGGGCCGATCTCGGCGGCCGGACCGACTGGTACGTCGACGCCCTGACCTCGACGGTCGACGTCGACCTGCGCGGGCTGCGCGTCGTCGTCGACTGCGCCAATGGCGCGGCCGCCCAGGTCGGGCCGGCCGCCTACCGAGCCGCCGGCGCCGACGTGACCGTCCTCAACGACGACCTGTCCGGATACCGCATCAACGACAACTGCGGCGCCACGCATCTCGACGTCCTCCGGGCCGCGGTGGTGGCCGCCGGCGCCGACGTCGGGCTCGCACACGACGGCGACGCCGACCGGTGCCTCGCGGTCGACGCGACCGGCGCGGCGGTCGACGGCGACCAGATCCTCGCCGTACTCGCGCTCGAGTTGAAGGAGCGCGGCCGGCTCGCGCACGACGCGGTCGCCGTGACGGTGATGAGCAACCTCGGGTTCCGGCAGGCGATGACGGCGCACGGCATCGCGGTCGAGGAGACCGCCGTCGGCGACCGGTACGTGCTGGAGCGGATGGTCGCCCGCGGGCTGTCGCTCGGCGGCGAGCAGTCCGGGCACACGATCCTGCGCGACCTCGCGCCCACCGGCGACGGCGTGCTGACCGGCCTGCACCTGCTGGCCCGGATGGCCTCGACCGGCCGGTCGCTCGCCGACCTGGCCGCGGTGATGCAGCGGCTGCCGCAGGCGCTGGTCAACGTCGTGGTCGCGGACAATCAGGGGGCGCTCGAGACGACCCGCGAGCTGGCCGCCGCAGTGGAGGCCGAGCTGCGCGGCGCCGGCCGGGTGCTCGTCCGGCCGAGCGGCACCGAGCCGCTGCTGCGGGTGATGGTCGAGGCTCCGACCCAGGAAGCCGCCGACACCGCGGCCGAGCGCATCGCCGCCGCCGTCCGGGGGTAGCCGTCCGGTTACCCTGGCGGCGTGTGCGGAATCGTCGGGTACGTCGGTGACCAGCCCGCTCTCGACGTCGTCATGCAGGGGTTGCGACGGCTCGAGTACCGCGGCTACGACAGCGCCGGCGTCGCCGTCCTCGGCCCCGACGACGAGCTGCGGGTCGCCCGCAAGGCGGGCAAGCTCGCCAACCTCGACGCCGAGCTGGCCGAGACCGACCTGCCCGGCAGCCTCGGTATCGGGCACACCCGCTGGGCCACCCACGGCGCGCCCACCGACCGCAACGCGCACCCGCACCGTGACTGCAGCGGCGCGGTCGCGGTCGTGCACAACGGCACGCTGGAGAACTTCGCCGAGCTCCGCGAGGGGCTCACCGAACGCGGCCACCACCTGAGCAGTGACACCGACACCGAAGCCGTCGCGCACCTCATCGAGGAGCAGTACGGAGCTCCCGAGATCGCGGGCGACCTCGCCGCTGCGGTGCGCGCCGTCGCGAAGCAGCTCGAAGGGTCGTTCGTGCTCGTCGTCGCGCACCGCGACCAGCCCGACCTCGTCATCGGCGCCCGCCGCAACCTGCCGCTTGTCGTCGGCCTCGGCGAGGGCGAGAACTTCCTCGCCAGCGACGTCACCGCGTTTATCGCCTACACCCGCGAGGCGCGGGCGATCGACCAGGACCAGGTCGTCGAGCTGCGCCGCGACGGCGTCCGGGTCACCGACCTCGACGGCAACCTGGTCGACGGCGAGCAGTACCACGTCGACTGGGACACCGCCGCCGCCGAGAAGGCCGGCTACGAGTACTTCATGCTCAAGGAGATCGAGGAGCAGCCGGAAGCGGTCGCCGAGACCATCGGCGGCCGGCTCGGCCGCGACGGCCGGCTGCGGCTCGACGAGCTCGCGATCAGCGACGAGGACATCCGCGGCTTCGACCAGGTCGTGATCGTGGCGTGCGGGTCGTCGTACCACTCCGGTCTCGTCGGGAAGTACGCGATCGAGCGCTGGACCCGGCTGCCCACCCAGGTCGAGATCGCCAGCGAGTTCCGCTACCGCGACCCGGTGGTCGACAGCGACACGCTCGTCATCGCGATCAGCCAGAGCGGCGAGACCGCCGACACCCTGGAGGCGCTGCGGCACGCCCGCCAGCAGGGCGCGTGGGTGATGGCGGTGACCAACACCGTCGGCTCGTCGATCGCGCGGGAGAGCGATGCGGTCTTCTATACCCGCAGCGGCCCGGAGATCGCGGTCGCGTCGACCAAGGCGGTGATGACGCAGCTCGCAGCGGTCTACCTCGTCGGGCTGCACCTCGCGCAGGTCCGCGGCACCCGCGACGGTGACGAGGTGCGGTCGCATTACGCCGACCTCGCGTCCATCCCCGACCTGATCCAGGAGACGTTGACCCGGATGGACCCGGTCCGCAAGGTCGCCCGGGAGATCAGCGCGGCCGAGCGGGTGCTGTTCCTCGGCCGGCACGTCGGCTACCCGATGGCGCTCGAAGGCGCGCTGAAGCTCAAGGAGCTCGCGTACGTCTCGGCCGAGGGCCTGCCGGCCGGCGAGATCAAGCACGGCCCGATCGCGCTGATCGAGCAGGGCACGCCGGTCGTCGTCCTCGCCACCCGGCACGCGCTGTCGCCGAAGCTGGTCACCAACGTGCAGGAGATCAAGGCGCGCGGTGCCCGGACGATCGTCATCGCGACCGACGGCGACGACTCCGTGACGCCGTACGCCGACGACCTCATCCGGGTGCCGGACACGAAGTCGCTGCTGTCGCCGTTGCTGACGCTGGTGCCGATGCAGGTCTTCTCGGCGGAGTACGCGATGGCCCGCGGGCTCGACGTCGACCAGCCGCGCAACCTGGCGAAGTCCGTCACCGTCGAGTGACGTGATCGTCGGAGTGGGAGTCGACCTCGTCGACCTCGCGCGCTTCAAGGAGTCGCTCGCGCGGACACCCGGTCTCGCGGATCGGTTGTTCACGCCGGCCGAACGGCAGCTCGGCATTGCGAGCCTCGCCGCCACGTTCGCGGCGAAGGAGGCGGTCGCGAAGGCCCTGGGTGCGCCGCGCGGACTGGAGTGGCACGACGTCGAAGTGACCCGTGCCGACTCCGGCCGGCCGGCCCTCGCGGTGAGCGGTTCGGTCGCGGCCGCGGCGACCGACCTCGGCGTCGCGCACTGGCACGTGTCGCTGTCGCACGACGCCGGGATGGCGATCGCGATGGTGGTGGCGGAGTCGTGAGACCGGCGTACGGAGTGGCCGAAATCCGCGCGGCAGAACAGAAACTGCTCGCTGCGCTGCCGCCGGGCACGTTGATGAACCGAGCGGCGACCGCGCTCGCCGCTCGATGCGCGGCGCTGCTCGGCGGGACGTACGGCGCCCGCGTCGTCGTCGCCGCCGGCGGTGGCGACAACGGCGGTGACGCGGTGCTCGCCGGCGAACAGCTCGCGCGACGCGGTGCCCGCGTCGACGTGGTCCGCGTGGCGGACGAGACGTTCGACGAATCGCTGCTCCGCGCTGCCGATCTGATCCTCGACGGCATGGTGGGCATCGGCGGGCAGGGCCCGCTGCGTCCCGCAGCAGCGCGAATCGCCGAGATTGTCAACGATTGCAACGCCTTCGTCGTCGCCGTCGACGTCCCCAGCGGTGTCGACGCGTCGACCGGTGAGGTCGCAGGCGTCGCAGTCCGGGCCGACGTGACCGTGACGTTCGGCGGGCTGAAAGCCGGCCTGCTGGTGGCGCCGGGATCGACGTACGCCGGATTGGTGGACGTGGTCGACATCGGGCTCGACCTGCCGGCCGCCGACATCGCGGCGCTCGACGCCGACGACATCGCGGCGATGGTGCCCTGGCCGGAGTCGGAGAGCGACAAGTACCGCCGCGGCGTGGTCGGCGTCGTCGCCGGCAGCGAGCGCTACACGGGCGCCGCGGTGTTGTGTGTCGGCGGCGCGTTGCATGCCGGTGCGGGGATGGTGCGGTACGCCGGCGTCGCGGCCGCCGCCGACGAGGTACGGCGGCACTGGCCGGAGGCGTTGGTCACGGCGACCGGCGACGTGCTCGGCATCGGCCGCGTGCAGAGCTGGGTCGTCGGGTCCGGGCTCGGCACCGGACCGGAGGCCGCGGCCGTCGTCGCCGCGGTGCTCGGCACCGACGTACCGGTGGTGCTCGACGCGGACGCGCTCGCCGTCGTCGCCGAGCAACCCGATCTGGTGTCCGGGCGGTCGGCGCCCACGCTGCTGACGCCGCACGCGGGGGAGTTCGCGCGGCTCGTCGGTGCCGAACGCGACGACGTCGAAGCGCGGCGGTTGCGTTCGGCGCAGGCGGCCGCGCGGCAGTTCGGCGCCACGGTGTTGCTGAAAGGTTCGACGACGGTGATCGCCGACCCCTCCGGCCGGACCCGCATCAACACCGCGCAGACGCCGTACCTCGCGACCGCGGGCAGCGGCGACGTGCTCGCGGGCGTGTGCGGCACGATGCTCGCCGCCGGTCTCGACGCCCTGGACGCCGGCGCGGTGGGTGCGTTCCTGCACGGCCTCGCCGCGCTGCTGGCGGCCGGCGAGCCGCCGGCGCCGATCACGCCGCGCGACGTCGCGGCCGCGCTGCCCGAGGCGGTGCGCGCCGTACGGCGTTGAGCTGAACGTGGGACTAGGTCAAGTGGGTCATCGCCAGGGCCGACATCTAGTGCCGTGACGATGACGATCCTGCCCGGCCAGCCGATCGCCCCGCCTGACGCACCATCGTCACCGCCCGAGCCCCCGCACCGGCGCCAGCGCGAACCGAAAGCCGGCATGAGCACGCGCACGATCGCGGCGATCGTCGCCGGTGTCGTGGCGGTCGGCGGGGCCGGCGCGTGGTTCATGCTGCGCTCGTCCGGCGACTCGACTCCGGCTGCGGTCGCCACGCACAAGGCACCCGCAGCGGCGTCGAGCAAGCTCGCCGCTCCGCACACGCGCGCCGCCGCGATGAAGGTCGCGACCCGCGTCTTCGCGGTGCTGCCGGCGCAGCTGCCCGGATGGAAGGTCGAAGGCAAGCCCACGTTCGATCCCGGCGACAAGGGTGCCGACCCGGCGACCAAGGCCATCAACCGATGCCTGGCGGCGGCGACAGGTGGCGGCATCGGCGTCGACTCGGCGGACGTCGTCCACCGCACCGCCGTCCCGACGTTCATGAGCGTCGGCGTGACTCTCGGCTTCATGCGCACCCCCGCGAAGGCGGCGGCCGATCTCGCGGTGCTGCGCAAGGCCAGCACCCAGCAGTGCCTCGCGCGCACCGTCGTCGGCCAGACCGTGTCGCTCGGCTCCGGATCGACGATGCGGTTCACGTCGATGAAGTCGGTGCGGGTGCCCGGACGTGCCGTCGGCATGCAGTTCGACGGCCGGATCACCTCCAACGTGATCGGCGACCAGTCGGTCCGGGTCGTGATGATCGCGGCCGTCGACCGCGCGACCGAGATCCTCGTCACCTCCGCCGGTCTCGGCGCGGCGCTGCCGCTTTCCACCGACGTGCGGGTGCTGAACACGATCGTCGCGCAGACGCACCGCGTCATCGCCTGACGACGGTTGGCAACCCGGCCTGAAACACTGTCGGGGTGAGCCGGTTCGTCGCGGAGGTCGATCTCGACGCCGTCAGCGCCAATGTCGCGCGGCTCGACCGAGCGTGCGGCGACGCCGCGGTGATGGCGGTCGTCAAGGCCGACGGCTACGGGCACGGCATGGTGCCGAGCGCGCGGGCCGCGATCGCCGGCGGCGCGACCTGGCTCGGCGTCGCGTTCGCCGAGGAGGCGCTCGCGCTGCGTGCGGCCGGCATCGACGTACCGATCCTTGCGTGGTTGCTCGCCGAATCAGACGATCTCGAGCCGCTGGTACGGGCCGGCGTAGACGTCAGCGTCAGCGCGCCGTGGGCGCTCGACCGCGCCGTTGCCGCGGCGGCGAGCGCCGGCCGTCCCGCGCAGGTGCACCTCAAGGCCGACACCGGCCTGGGCCGGGCCGGCGCGACTCGCGCGGACTGGCCCGACCTCGTGACCGCCGCGGCCAAAGCCGTCGCCGACGGCACCGTCGAGGTCAGCGGCATCTGGTCGCATCTCGCGTACGCCGACGCGCCCGCGCATCCGACGATCGCGGCGCAGCTCGCCGCCTACGGCGAAGCCCTCGACGTCGCCGATCGGGCCGGGCTGCGGCCGCGGGTGCGGCATCTCGCGAACAGCGCCGCCACGCTCGCGCTGCCCGAGACCCACTACGACGTCGTCCGGCCGGGCATCGCGGTCTACGGCCTGTCGCCCGGACCGGACGTCGGCTCGACGGCGGAGCTCGGGCTGCGGCCCGCGATGACGCTGCGCGCCGAGGTCGCGCTGGTGAAACGGGTCCCGGCCGGCCAGGGCGTCTCCTACGCGCATCGCTACACGACGACCCGCGAGACGACGTTGGCGCTGATCCCGCTGGGGTACGCCGACGGCGTGCCGAGGCATGCCACCAACGTCGGCCCGCTCGCGATCGGCGGCCGGCGCTACCGGATCAGCGGCACCGTCTGCATGGATCAGTTCGTCGTCGACGTCGGCGACGATGCGGTCCACGTCGGCGACGACGCCGTACTGTTCGGCCCGGGCGACGCGGGCGAGCCGACCGCGGACGACTGGGCGGCAGCCGTCGGCACCATCAACTACGAGATCGTCACGCGCGTGGGCGCCCGGGTGCCGCGCCGTTACGTCGGCGGCCCGTCGTGAACAAGCGCCGGATCGGTATCGCGGCGGCCGTGGCGGCGGTCACTGCCGCCGGCATCGGCGGCGGGGTGGCCGCGCAGCGACGCGTCGTCGGGCGCGCGCGAAACGTTCCGGATCCGTACGTCGACGAGCCGTTCGGCGGTCTGCATTCGCCCGGGCGAACGGTGATCGCCGACGACGGGGTGCCGCTGCACGTCGAGATCGACGGCGACCCGCAGGCCGAGTTGACCGTCGTGTTCGTGCACGGCTTCACGCTGTCGATGGACTGCTGGTACTTCCAGCGCCGCGACCTCGCCGACCTCGGCCGGTGCGTGTTCTACGACCAGCGCAGTCACGGGTCGTCCGGTCGCGGGCGGCGCGAGCATTCGACGATCGACCAGCTCGGCCGCGATCTGTACGCCGTGATCCAGGCGGTCGCCCCGGCGGGCCCGCTGCTGCTCGTCGGTCATTCGATGGGCGGCATGACGGTGCTGGCCCTCGCCGATCAGCATCCGGAGTTGTTCGCCGACCGGGTGGCGGGCGTCGCGCTGATCGGGACTGCCGCTGGTGCGTTCGCCGAGACGATCTTCGGCATCCCGGGTGTTGTCGGGCGGGCGTTGCGCCCGGTGGCCCCCGGGGTGATCCGCGCGGCCAATCGCCGCGCTGCACTCATCGAACAGGGACGCCGGGCCGGCAGCGACGTCGTGTTCATGGCGACCCGCAGGCTGTCGTACGGCGACGTCGAGGTGGCGCCCTCGCTCGTCGCGTTCATGGAACGCATGATCGCCGCGACTCCGGTCGAGGTGATGACCGAGTTCTTCGACACGTTCCTTTCGCACGACAAGCTCGACGCGCTGCAGGTGCTGCGCGACGTGCCCACCCTCGTGCTCTGCGGTGACAAGGATCGGCTCACCCCGGTGCACAACAGCGAAGCGATGGCCGACGCGTTGCCGGACGCGGAGGCGGTGATCGTCCCGGGTGCCGGACACATGGTCATGCTCGAGCGACCGGCGGTGGTCAACGCCGCGTTGCGCCGGTTGGCGGCGCGAGGTCACTCGGGTACGAACTCCGCGGCGACCGCCTGACGTGCGCGGCACCGATCCGGCCGTCGGCGTCATCGCGTCGAGCGCGGCGGCGTGCGACTCGCTCGCGACGCTCGCCGACGTCGTACGGCGGTGCACCGCGTGCGCGGAGCTGGCGGCGTTGCGGACGAAGGTCGTCGTCGGCGATTTTCCTGTGAACGCAAGGCTTTTGCTGGTGGGCGAAGGCCCGGGCGCGACCGAGGACGAGGTCGGCCGCCCATTCGTCGGCAAGGGCGGCCAACTGCTCGACTCGTTGCTCGCCGAGGCCGGCCTTGCGCGGTCGGCCGTTGCGGTCGCCAACGTCGTCAAGTGCCGGCCACCGGGCAACCGGACGCCGGCGCCGGCCGAGGCGCGCCGGTGCACCGGCTGGCTGGATCGCCAGCTCGAGCTGGCCGCACCGTCCTTGGTCGTGACGCTGGGGCTGTCCGCGTTGCGCTGGGCCATCGGTCCCGGGGTGCGGCTGCGCGACGTGCGCGGCGCCGTCCGGCAGTGGCGCGGCACCAGGCTGCTGCCGACGTACCACCCGTCGGCGGCGTTGCGCTTCGGTCCGGCCGGCGAGCCGATGGCGATGCTGCGCGCCGACTTGCGGGCGGCCGCCGAGGTGCTCGGATGAGGATCGAGATCCGCACCGCGGACGACATGCGCCGGCTCGGCGAGTCGCTGGCGGCGGTCGCCCAGCCGGGCGATCTGATCGTGCTCACCGGCGAGCTGGGCGCCGGCAAGACCACGTTGACGCAGGGCATCGGTGCCGGCTTGGGCGTCGCCGGCGATGTGCTGTCGCCGACGTTCGTGATCGCGCGGGTGCACCGCGGCGGCCGCATCCCGCTGGTGCACGCCGACGCCTACCGGCTCGGTTCGGTCGAGGAGATCGACGACCTCGACCTGGACGCCTCGCTCGACGAGTCGCTGACGGTCGTCGAGTGGGGCGCCGGCCTCGCCGAGCGGCTGTCCGGCGAGCATCTCGAGGTCACCATCGAGCGGCCGGCGAGCGCGGACGACGAGACGCGGGCCGTCACCCTCCGCGGCGTCGGGTCGTCGTGGCCGGCTCGGCTGGCGCGGTTGTGAACCACGGTTGATGCAACCTCCCCGGCGCGGCCGTCGTTGAGAGGTTTGTGCGGATGACGGCGCCCGGCCAGGACTTCGACGACTTCGTCGTCGGGCGGTCGCCGATGCTGTTGCGTACCGCGGTGCTGCTCTGCGGCGGCGACGTCCATGCGGGCGAGGACCTGCTGCAGCAGGCGCTGCTCAAAGTCGCCGGACGGTGGCGCGCCGCTTCGGAAAACCCCACCGCCTACACGCGAGCCGCGCTCGTCAACCTGGCGCGGGACCGCCGCCGGCGGCTGAGCCGGCGCCCGGCCGAAGCGTCGTGGATCGCCGCATCCGAGGCGGATCTGGTCGCCGATCAGGCGTCGACGATCGGGGACGACGTCGTCGTCGTAGCGCTTCGCGAGCTTCCGTCCCGGCAACGGACCGCGGTGGTCCTCCGTTTCTGGGAGGACCTTTCGGTCGACGAGACCGCACAACTCATGGGTTGTTCGACCGGGACCGTGAAGTCGAACACCAGCCGCGGCCTGGACCGGCTGCGCCTGTTGCTGGCCGGATCGGAGCGATGACGATGTCTGACGAGAACACCGGGCTCGCTCTTCGCGAGCACCTCGAGCACGTGCTGGCGGGCGTGCAGCCCGATCCGATGCTGGCGCAACACGTTCGGTCGCAGCATCGCCGTCGAGTCCGGCGTTACCAGGCCGGCATCGCCACCGGTTCGGCCCTCGCCGTCGCCGGCATCGTGGCGGCGACCATGTGGATCGGATCGGCGACCGGCTCCGGGACGGTCGTCCATCCGATGCCGCTCGCGTCCGAGGGCTCGCCGACCCCGACCCCGACCGCCGCGCCGAGCTACCCGCCGGCCGAGCCGCAGAAGTTTGCCGACGGCCACTATCCGTTGCCACCGCCGACCGGAGAGATCCTGCGGTTCCCGTTGCGGTCCGAGCCCAACGATCCGCCGGGCAGCCAGCGGACGCTCATGGTGTGGCACAACGCCGACACCAACGACTACTGCGCCGATTCGACCGTCCAAACGCCCGAACATCCGACCGGTGGGGGCGGCGGCAGCGCGGGCGGTGGATGCGCTGGAACCACATCGCCGGACGAGCACCTTCTCAGCGGTCTCGTCCTGGCCTCACCCGCCTGCGGTGACGAGTCGTGGTCGTTCATCTTCGGCGTTCTCGGCCGCAACGCGGTGAAGGTCACGGCGGAGGGCGTCGGCGGTCCGGACCCCGAGGTCGTCACGCGCCGGCTCGACGGCTGGGACATGTCGGTGTTCCTCGTCCTCGACGCGGAAGCGCCGACCGTCGTCTTCCACTACCTCGACGCCGACGGTCACGAGGTCCGGCACCAGACGCAGGGCCACGGTGCCGCCACCGGCAACGGCAATGTGTGCGACGGGCCGATCGGGACCACGCGCTGACGTCGCGGCATCATGGCCGCATGACCGCAGAGCCGTACGTCGAGGTGTCCGTCGCGGGCGACGTCGCGACCGTGACGATGAACCGGCCGCAGCGCCGCAACGCGCTCTCGCACGACATGCTGCGCGCGCTCATCAAGGCCTTCGACGAGGTCGCCGGCAGCGAGGCGCGCGGGGTGGTGCTTGCGGCCCGCGGTCCGGTGTTCTCCGCCGGCCACGACTTCGCCGATCTGGCCGGCGCGGACGAAGCGCAGGCCCGCGCGATGCTGGAAACCTGCACCGAGCTCATGACGCTGATGCAGCACACTCCGCAGCCGATCGTCGCCCGCGTGCACGGGCTGGCGACCGCGGCCGGCTGCCAGCTGGTCGCGAACGCGGACCTCGCGGTCGCGGCCGCGAGCGCGGGCTTCGCCGCGCCCGGCGGAAAGGGCGGCTGGTTCTGCCACACCCCGATGGTCGCGATCGCCCGCAATGTCGGTCGCAAGCGGGCGATGGAGCTCGCGCTGTCCGGCGACGTCATCGACGCGCAGACCGCGCTCGACTGGGGGCTCGTCAACGCCGTGGTCCCCGACGATCGGCTCGACGACGCCGTGGCCGATCTGGTCGCGCGGGTGACCCGCGGCAGCCGGTCGAGCAAGGCGGTCGGCAAGCGGACGCTGTACGAGCAGATCAGCCTGCCCGAGCCGTCGGCGTACGACCTCGCCGTCGACGTCATGTCGGCGACGAGCCAGTCCGAGGATGCGCAGGAAGGCATGCGCGCGTTCCTCGAAAAGCGGCCGCCCCGCTGGAAAGACCAGCCCGTCTAGCCTGGGTGAGGTGCTCCTCCTCGCGCTCGACAGCTCGACCCCGCGGGTCACGGTCGCGCTCGTCGACGTCGGCGCCGACGCGACTGCTCGGACGCTCGCGGAGCACGCCGACGACGCCGGCAACCGGCACGGCGAACACCTGGCCCCGGCGATCGAGCGGGTTCTTGCCGCCGCCGGCGCGAAACCGGGTGACCTCGGTGCCGTCGCCTGCGGTCTCGGGCCGGGACCGTTCACCGGCCTGCGCGTCGGCATCGTGACCGCGGCGTCCATTGCCGACGGCCTGCGGATCCCGGCGTACGGTGTCTGCTCTCTCGATGCGATCGCGCAGGCGCATCGCGATGCCGGCCCGCTGCTCGTGGTCACCGACGCGCGGCGCAAGCAGGTCTACTGGGCCCGGTACGACGCCGGTGGGCGCCGCATCGACGGGCCGGAGGTCTCGTCGCCGTCGGACGTGAGTGCGGACGGGCACGCCGTCGTCGGTGCCGGCGCGATCCAATGGGCCGATGTCTTCCCGGGCTGCGACAGCTCCGACCCGTGGCCGCAGGCGAGCATGGTCGCGGTCCTTGCTGCCGAACGCGCGGCAGGGCGCGCACCCGGCGAGCAATTGACGCCGATGTACCTGCGCCGCCCGGACGCGCAACCGCCGGGCGCACCGAAACCGGTCACCCCACGATGACCGTCGAGCTGCGGACGATGCGCTGGTGGGACATCGACGCGGTCATGCGGTTGGAATCCGAGCTGTTCGCCGACGAGTCGTGGACGGAGACGATGTTCTGGAGCGAGCTGGCGCAACGCGAGACGCGGCACTACGTCGTCGCGGTCGACGGCGACGAAGTGATCGGGTACGCCGGCCTCTGCGCTTACGCGCCGCACGAGGCCTACGTGCAGACGATCGGGGTGACGAAGGCGCGGCAGGGTGAGGGCATCGGGACCCGGTTGCTGTTCGAGCTGATCGCGGAGGCCGGCCGGCGGGACTGCCCGCGGCTCGACCTCGAGGTCCGCGCCGACAACGACACCGCGATCGCGCTGTACGAACGGCATGGCTTTCACCGCATCGGCGTCCGGCGCGGCTACTACCAGCCGAGCGGAACGGACGCGGTCGTGATGCGACGCGAGCGGACGCCGGCATGACCGCGCCGCTGGTGCTCGGCATCGAGACGTCGTGCGACGAAACCGGCGTCGGTCTGGTGCGCGGCGCCGAGTTGCTCGCCGACGCCCTCGCGTCGAGCGTCGACGAACATGCGCGATTCGGCGGGGTCGTTCCCGAGGTCGCCAGCCGCGCGCACCTCGAAGCGATGCAACCGACCGTGCATCGGGCACTCGCCGACGCCGGTGTCACGTGGTCGGACGTCGACGCGATCGCCGTCACCGCTGGGCCGGGCCTGGCCGGCGCGCTGCTGGTCGGTGTCGCCGCCGCGAAGGCCTACGCCGTAGCGCTCGGCAAGCCGCTGTACGGCGTGAACCACCTGGCCGCGCACGTCGCGGTCGACCGGTTGGCCAACGGCGACCTGCCCGAGCCGTGCGTCGCGTTGCTGGTGTCCGGCGGCCATTCGTCGTTGCTCGTCGTCCCCGACGTCACCGGGACCGTGGAGCCGCTCGGCCAGACCGTCGACGACGCGGCCGGCGAGGCGTTCGACAAGGTCGCGCGGGTGCTCGGGCTGCCGTTCCCCGGCGGTCCGCACATCGACCGGGCCGCGCGCGACGGCGACGCGGCCGCGATCGAGTTCCCGCGCGGCGTGGTCCGCGACGCGCCGTACTCGTTCACGTTCAGCGGGCTGAAGACGGCGGTCGCGCGGTGGGTCGAGGCGAAGGCCCGCGCCGGGGAGGCGGTGCCGGTCAACGACGTCGCCGCGTCGTTCCAGGAGGCGGTCGCCGACGTGCTGACCCGGCGTGCGGTCGCCGCTTGCCGCGATCGCGGCATCGACCATCTCGTCATCGGCGGCGGCGTCGCGGCCAACTCGCGGCTGCGCGAGCTCGCCGCGCAACGGTGCGCAGACGCCGGTCTGACGCTGCGCACTCCGCCGCCGCGGCTGTGCACCGACAACGGCGCGATGGTCGCCGCTCTCGGCGCGCTGATGGTCGAGCGCGACATCGAGCCGTCGTCGCTCGACCTTCCCGCCGACCCCGCGCTCGCCCTGGCCTGACCGGCACGGAGCAGGATGGGCGCCATGTACGACGCGACCCTCGCCGAGACCATGTACTTCCCCGGTCACGGCGGCGACCTGCTCGAGGCCTACAGCGCGCGACCGCTCGACGGCGCACCGCGCGGCGGCGTGGTCGTCATCCACCACCTGCCCGGCTACGACCGCGAGACCAAGGAATTCGTCCGCCGGTTCGCGGTGATGGGGTTCAACGCGGTCTGCCCAAACCTCTACACCCGGATCGCGCCGGGGGCGAGCTACGACGACGCCGCGGCGGCCGCGCGGGCGCAGGGCGGCGTCCCCGACGACCAGGTCGTCGGCGATGTCCGCGGCGCCATGACCTGGCTCGGGGCGCTGTCCAACAGCAACGGCAAGGTCGCGACCATCGGCCACTGCTCCGGTGGCCGGCACTCGTTCCTCGCCTCGACGCATCTCGACCTCGCCGCGGCGATCGTCTGCTACGGCGGCCTGATCGTCGGCGAGACGCCGCCGCAGCTCCCGTCGATGGTCCCGCTCGTCGACCGGTCAGCGCTGGTGCGCTGCCCGATCCTCGGGCTGTTCGGCAACGACGACCAGTTCCCGACGCCGGCCCAGGTGGACGAGCTGGAGAAGACGTTGCAGTCCAACGGAAAAGACGTCGAGTTCCACCGTTACGACGGCGCCGGGCACGCGTTCTTCGGGCCGGACCGGCCGGCGTACCGGGTCGAGGCCGCGCTCGACGGCTGGGTTCGGATCCGGGCGTTCCTCGACAAGCACCTGGCCGGCTGACCTCATGTGCACCTATGTCACCGAGACCCTCGCGGTCACCGGCAGCGCGAAGGGTCCGGACGGCTGGATGCGGGTGACCGACGCGAGCGTCTACTTCGACCACCCGACGCACGCGCTCGCCGACCACACGCTCAACATCGACGTGCGCCGGCCGGCGGACGGGGCCGGCGCGCGGGTCGCGATCGAGCTCAGCGCCGAGTCCGCGCGGGAGTTGGCGCACGCGATCCTGCGGGTCTTGGACGACCCGGCCGTGGCGTCCCTCGATTAGCCTCGGTCGGTATGAAGCGGGGGACATGGCGGCGACTCGCCGCGACGGTCGTGGTGGCAGCGACGGGTCTCGTCGCCGTGCCGCAGGGCGGCGCGACCGCCCTGTCGACAGGCGAGGGATTCGATGCGTGCAGCGCGCTGCCGACCAGCGCGATGCGGTCGGTCGCCACCTATGTGATCGCGAACATCTACATCGGCGACGCCGGCAACCTCGCCTGCGCGCAATCGCAGCTGACCGCCGACTGGGTGAGTACGGTCGCGGGCGCCGGCTGGCGGTTGCTGCCGACGTTCATCGGCAAGCAGGCGCCGTGCACGACGGGCACCAAGGCGAAGATGAGCAGCAACCCGTCGACGGCCGCGACGCAAGGGACCGCCGACGCGGACACCGCCGCGGCCCGCATGATCGCGCTGCGGCTGCCCGCGCCCAACGTCGTCTACGACGACATGGAGGCCTACACCGCCAACGACACCGCATGTGCCGCCGCCGTCGCGGCTTATCTCGACGCGTTCATCAGCCGGCTGCATTCGGACGGTTTCCGGGTCGGTGTCTACGGCAGCACCGCGTCGACCGTGGCGCAACTCGTCGCGGCTTACAACAACACGTCGCGGCAGCGGCCGGACGACATCTGGATCGCGCGCCAGGACGGGGGCGACACCACGGCGGACACGGCGGTGCCGGCCGGCTACTGGGTGCATCGCCGGGCGCGTCAATACCGGCTCGACAAGGACACATTGCTCGTGCCGAGCGGCGACCCGTCGTCGGTGAGCATCGACAAGGACATCGTCGACGGCGACACGGGCGCCCCCGCCGAGGATCAGCCGGCGTCGTACGCCGTCTCGGGGACCGCGTCGGTCGGGTTCGTCCGCGAACGCTCGACGCCGTCGACGAGCGGCAGCGACATGATGCACAACGACGCCGAGGGCACCGCGCTGACCATCGTGTGCCAGGTCGCCGGTGGCAGTGTTGGCGGCAGCCCGGGCGACCCGGTCTGGGACAAGCTCGCCGACGGCAACTACGTCAGCGACCTCTACACCACGACACCGGGCGGCCGGGGCTTCGCCGGCACGTTGCCGCGTTGCGAACCCAACACGCCGACCGCGCGGATCACTGCGCCGCTGTCCGGCACTCAGGTGAACAGAGGCGCGACGGTCACGGTCAAGGTCGCGATCCCCATCTCGGCGACGTCGGTGCAGGTCGACGTGAGCACCAACGGCGGCGCGACCTGGCAGCCGGCAGGCTCGACCGCCACCGTTGGCAACGGGACTGCGATGGTCAGCTTCACCGCGCCGGGAGGCAACGGCGCCACCGTGCAGGTGCGGGCGACCGTGACCGACGGCCTGACCAGCTGGAACCCGGTCAACTCGCCGGTGCTGCACGTCGTCGCCCCGACGGTGACGATGGCGGCGGCACCCGCAGGCACGACCGCGGCGTCGTACACCTTCCATTGGACCGGCGTCGACGGGGCCGCTCGGCCGACGGCGTACGACGCGCGATACCGGCGCGCGGCGTGGAACGGAGCCTTCGGCCCGTGGACCCAGACCGCGGCGTGGACCCACACCACGAGCACGAGCAAGCCGCTGTCGCTTTCCGTCGGCTACGAGTACTGCGTCCGCGTCCGCGCGTACGGGCTGTTCGGCAACGTGGGCGACTGGTCGGCGCCGCGCTGCGTCATGCGCCTGCTCGACGACCGGTCGCTCGCGGCGGGGACCGGCTGGGCCCGCGGCAGCGCGAGCGGCTACTACAACGGCACCTGGACGTCGTCCAAGACGTACGGCGCGGCGCTCACCCGCACCAACGCGACGGCCGGCCTTGTCGGGATCCTCGCGACGACCTGCGCGAGCTGCGGGAGCGTCGCGGTCTACGTCGGCAACACCCACGTCGGCACGATCAGCCTGTACTCGTCGAGCACCCGGTTGAAGCGGTTGCTGACGACGAAATCGTTCGCCGTCCGGAGCAAGGCGACGGTCACGCTCCGGGTCGCGACCTCGGGCAAGAGCGTCGTCATCGACGGCCTGCTGCTCTACCGCTGACCCCCGAATTGACGGGGCGGAGGCGGCCGGACTAGATTGGCACTCGGAACCCGAGAGTGCCAAACTCCCGGCCCACCGAGGCCCCAGTGCCTGACCCCGCGACGGCAGGCGCAGGACCTCAGTTCACCCGTCCATCCGTCCCGAAAGTTGGGGGAGGCAGGTCGTGACCACGGCCACCAAGGTCAACATCAAGCCGCTCGAAGACCGCATCGTCGTGACGGTGCAGGAGTCCGAGCAGACCACCGCGTCGGGCATCGTCATCCCCGACACCGCCAAGGAGAAGCCGCAGGAGGGCACGGTCCTCGCGGTCGGCCCCGGCCGGTTCGAGAACGGCCAGCGGCTGCCGCTGGACATCAAGGAGGGTGACACCGTCATCTTCTCCAAGTACGGCGGCACCGAGGTCAAGTTCGGCGCCGACGAGTACCTCATCCTCTCGGCCCGCGACGTGC
>Ga0207690_10000231_pt1 | contig 41621 bp, 34 predicted proteins | sample KBSC23metaG_FD_184315 | JGI IMG/M metagenome (GOLD analysis project Ga0207690, IMG submission 184315) | Corn rhizosphere microbial communities from Kellogg Biological Station, Michigan, USA - KBS C2-3 metaG (SPAdes) (version 2) | ecosystem: Host-associated > Plants > Roots > Rhizosphere > Soil ... | reverse complement strand
GTCGCGCGCATGGCCCATAAAGCGGCGCCGGCGCAGCTCAGCGAGCCGGATCGCACGTTCTACCGCAACCTGTTCAACGCGATCGACGGGCAGGACTGGACCGAGGTCCAGACGATGCTCGCGCAAAGGCCCGACGGCTTGCTGACGCCGATCGCCACGGCCGAGTTCTACACCGCGGCGAATTCGCCGAAAGTCAGCCTCGACCAGATCAACGCCTGGCTGGTCAAGGGCCGCAACCTGCCGGAGGCGGCGCAGCTCGGCCGCCTCGCCCTCGCCCGCGGCGCCACCGCCATGCCCGATCTTCCGGTCGAGCAGCCGTTCTACCCGCGCAGCTCCGACCCCCGCCGCCTCCGCCCGCCGTCCGTCAACGACGGCACGATGCCGGACAATGTGCGCCAGGCGATCCTCGACCGTATCACCAACGACGATCCCGACGGCGCCCGCCTGCTGCTCGACGGGGTCGACGCCGTGCTCAGCTCCGCCGCCCGCGCCGAATGGCGCTATCGCGTCGCGTGGAGCTACTACATCACCAACCGCGATCCGCAGGCGCTGGCGATCGCGCAGACGGTCAGCGACGGCACCGGCGCGTGGGTCGCCGAAGGCTACTGGACCGCCGGCCTCGCCGCCTGGCGGCTGGGCGACTGCACCACCGCCGGCGCGTCGTTCGAGCAATCGGGCGCACAGGCGCAAAACCTCGAGTTGCGCAGCGCCGCCTACTACTGGGCGAGCCGCGCCGCGCTGCGCTGCCGCCATCCTGAACGCAGCGAGGACCTGCTGCGCTACGCCGCGTCGGCCAGCACCACGCTTTACGGCATGCTCGCCGCCGAGCAGCTCGGCCAGCGCCTGCCGCAATTGGCCGAACAGGTGGACTTCGGCGATTCCGACTGGCGCCGCCTGAAGGACAGCGACAACGTCCGCGTGACCATCGCGCTCACCGAGATCGGCCGCGACCAGCTCGCCAGCCAGGTGCTCATCCACGAGGCGAGAATCGCCGATCCCAAAGACTTCGGCCCGCTCTCCCGCCTAGCCCGCGACCTCGGCCTGCCGCAGACCCAGCTGTACATGGCCTACAACTCGCCGCAGGGCGCCACCGCCGATTTCGCTGCCCGCTATCCGACGCCGAAGTGGGCGCCGACGGGCGGCTGGCAGGTCGACCCCGCCCTCGCCTTCGCCCACACGCTGCAGGAATCCGCCTTCCGCGGAACGGCGGTGAGCCCGGCCGACGCCCGCGGCCTGATGCAGATCACCCCCATCACGGTGCGCGAATTCGCCCCGCGGCTCGGCATGAGCGCCAGGGACGTCAACATCTTCGACCCGGCGACGAACCTCGCCTTCGGTCAGCAGAATCTCGAAATGCTGCGCGACAGCCCGGCGACCCAGGGCGAGCTGCCCAAGGTCATGGCCGCCTACAACGCCGGCCTCCAGCCGGTCACGAGGTGGAACACCCAGGTGAACGACCAGAAGGATCCGCTGCTGTACATGGAATCGATTCCCTACTGGGAAACGCGCAGCTACGTGGCGACGGTGATGCGCAACTACTGGATGTACGAGCGGCAGGCCGACGCGACGTCCTCGAGCCGCCACGAGCTGGCAGAGAACGCCTGGCCCATGTTCCCGGGCGCCGCGCAGGACTATACCGGCCGCGTGTACCTGTCGGCCGGGACGAACTGAGATGGCGATCGATACCTCGCGCGAATTCAAGCCGATCAACATCGCGCTGATGACGGTGTCCGACACGCGCGGACCCGAGGAAGATACGTCGGGCGACATCCTTGCCGAGCGGATCACCGGCGCCGGGCACAACCTCGTCCTGCGCACCATCGAGAAGGACGATGCCGAGGCGATCTACCGGCACCTCGTAAGCTGGGTCGACGATCCGGAGATCGACGCGGTGATCTCGACCGGCGGCACCGGCCTCACCGGCCGCGACGTCACGCCCGAAGCCCTGCGGCGCCTCAAGGGCAAGGAAATCCCCGGCTTCGGCGAGCTGTTCCGCTTCGTCAGCTACCAGACGATCGGCACCAGCACGGTGCAAAGCCGCGCCTGCGCCATCGTCTGCGAGGGCACCTACATCTTCGCCCTCCCCGGCTCGAACGGCGCGGTGAAGGACGGGTGGGACAAGATCCTCGCCGAGCAACTCGACAGCCGCAACCGGCCTTGCAACTTCGTCGAACTGATGCCGCGCCTCACGGAGAAGTGAAAGGTTGGCTGGCGAAACACGCATCCCGGGCGGGGTCGTCCATGACCTTCCGGCGGACCTCGCCGAGACGCTGCAGCTTCATCCAGCGGCCCTTGCCACTTGGGCGGATATCACGCCTCTCGCCCGCAACGAATGGATCTGCTGGATCGAATCCGCAAAGAAGCCGGAAACCCGGCGCAAGCGGATCGCGTGGGGCTGCGAGAACCTCAGCGAAGGGAAACGGCGTCCTTGTTGCTGGCCGGGCTGCTCTCACCGCGACAAAACGCCAGGACTGGTGAGCAAGGCCTCCTAGCGGGCCGGCCGCGTCCGCGCCGTTGCGGGCATGAGGGCGGCGAGGCTTCGGGGGTCCAAGGCGCTCCAGGCTCGGCGGCAAATCGGGCCGAGGCGATCGCGCAAGCCAAGACCGAGACGCTGCCGAGGTCGGCGAGGCACCTAATGCTTTGAGCCAGGGTCTTGCTGTCGCGCATTCATTCTCCCCCGACGGGAGGAACGCAACGACGGTGTTGCAGCCTGCATTTGTTCCCTCTATGTTCTCCCCATGCAACGCCACAAGGACCCCACCGTCCACGGCCGAGGCGCGCAGTCGGGCGCGGTTCCCGGGCGCTTCGGGCTGGCAAGCCGCGAGGCGGACGGGGACTGGCGCGATCATGTCGCGCTGCTTGACGGCGACCCGCCAAAGCTGCGCACCACCGTCACCGAGGAACATCCGAAGACGATCCTCACCTTCAACACCTCGCCCGACCTCGGCTTCGATCGCTCGGTCAACGCCTACCGCGGCTGCGAGCACGGCTGCATCTACTGCTTCGCCCGCCCGACCCACGCCTATCACGACCTCTCTCCGGGGCTCGACTTCGAAACGAAGCTGTTCGCCAAACCCGATGCCGCGGCGCTGCTGCGCGAAACGCTCGCGCGGCCGAAGTACAAGCCGCGGCCGATCGCGATGGGGACCAACACCGATCCCTACCAGCCGATCGAGCAGCGCTATCGCATCACTCGCCAGGTGCTCGAGCTGTGCCTCGAGGCGCGCCATCCGGTGACGATCACCACCAAGTCCGACCGCGTGCTGCGCGATCTCGACCTGCTCGTCGAACTGGCTCGGCTTAACCTCGTCGCCGTGGCGGTGTCGGTCACCACGCTCGACCCCAAGCTATCCGGCAAGCTCGAGCCGCGCGCGTCGGCCCCGGCGAAGCGCCTCGCCGCCCTCGGCAAGCTGGCCGCGGCCCGCGTGCCGGCGCATTGCTCGGTCGCGCCGGTGATCCCGGCGATCACCGACGAGTTCATGGAAGGGATCGTCGCCCGCGCCGCCGGGCTGGGCGTGCGCTCGGCCGGGTGGATCCCGCTGCGGCTTCCGTTCGAGGTCGCCCCGCTGTTCCGCGAATGGCTCAGCGTCCACTTCCCCGAGCGCGGCGACAAGGTCATGAGCATCGTCCGCTCGATCCGCGGCGGGCGCGACAACGACCCGAATTTCTTTACGCGGATGAAGCCGTCAGGTGTGTGGGCCGAGCTGTTCCGCGCCCGCTTCCGCCTCGCCTGCAAGCGCGCCGGTTTGAAGAAGGAGCGTTTCGAGCTCGATTGCCGCCAGTTTCGCCCGCCCGAAACCGGCGGACAACTGCGGCTGCTGTAAAACCGTCACTCCATCAGTGTGAAGATGCCCCAGCCGAGACCGCTGCCGATGACGAACAGCGCCCACGACCAGTAGAGGTTGTAGTCCTTCACCTCGAAATGGCGCACGTTGAGCATTCCGCCGGTGTAGCCGGCGTGACCCATCAGCGCAGAAACGACGAACGCCAGGATGATCCCTGAGACCAGGCCTTTGAGAAACGCGAACATCGCACCTTCCTCCCGGCGCCGAGCTTACCGGAAGGTGGTTAACTTGAGGTCACCGACGCGGCATCAAGCGACGAGCTTGAGGCGCGCCGGGCCCATGCGGGTCGTAAGCGAGATATGGGCGAGGCCGTCGATGTGCGCGAGCCGCTCGGCCAGCTCGCCGTCGAGATCGAAATCGCGCCCGAGCCGCACCAGCGGCTCGCTGCCCTCGCCGATGCGCAACCGCGCGAGGACTTCGCCCCGCCCCGGCGGGCCCTCGCGGAGCGCCAGGCGCAGCTCCTGCAGCGCCTCGACGGTGCGCACCTCGAGGGTCAGCAGCATGCGGGCATTGTCGCGCACCTCGGCCAGCGGCCGCGCGCCCCGCACCGTGATGCGGGGGGGCTCGTCCGCGCTCGGCGCGTCGAGCTCGACGTTGAGCAGCACGCAGGTGCCGTCGGCGGCCCAGCGCTGGAAGCTTGCGACCAGCCCTTCCTCGAAGCACGCGGCGCTGAACTGGCCCGAGCTGTCGGAGAAGTCGGCGCGGACAAACTCGCCGCCGCGCCGGGTGCGCCCCTTGCTGACGCCTTCGACCATCGCCGCCATCACCGCCGCCTGGCGCCCGCCGCCCCCATTCGAGCCTTGGGCAACGCCGGATTCCATCAGCGAGGCATAGGAGCGCGCGCCGTTGGCGCTCGCCAGGGCGCGGAACTGCTCGACCGGGTGCGCGGCGAAGTAGAACCCGAAATTCTCCCGCTCGGCCGCCATCTGCTCGGCGCGGGTCCACGGATCGGTCTCGGCAAGGCGCAGCGACGGCTCCTCGTGATGCTCGCCGCCGAACAGGCCATGCTGCCCGCTCTCCCGTTCGCGAACCGCCGCGTCGGCCACCGAGAGCAGCAGGTCGGCGTTGGCCATGACCTTGGCCCGGTTGGGCTCGAGACAATCGAATGCCCCGGCACCGGCAAGGCCTTCCAGCTGCCGGCGGTTCATCGCGCCTTGCGGCATCCGGCGGAACACGTCCTCGAGACTCTCGAACGCCCCGCCCCGCTGCCGCTCCTGCGCCACCTGGTCCATCGCCTTCTCGCCGACGTTGCGGATGCCGGCGAGCGCGTAGCGTACCGCGTAGCCCTCCTCGGTCTGTTCGACGCAGAACTCGGCCTCGCTGCGGTTGATGTTGGGCCCGAGAAGCGTGAACCCGTTGCGCCGCATGTCGTCGACGAACACCGCCAGCTTGTCCGACTGGTGCATGTCGAAGCACATCGAGGCGGCGTAGAATTCTTCGGGATAGTGCGTCTTCAGCCACGCCGTCTGGTAGCTGAGCAGCGCGTAGGCGGCGGCGTGCGACTTGTTGAAGCCGTAGCCGGCGAACTTGTCGATCAAGTCGAACAATTCGTTCGCCTGTCGCGCGTCGATGCCGCTGTTTTGCTTGCAGCCCTCGACGAAGCGGGCGCGCTGGGCGTCCATCTCGCTCTGGATCTTCTTGCCCATCGCCCGGCGAAGGAGATCGGCGTCACCGAGCGAATAGCCGGCGAGGATCTGCGCCGCCTGCATCACCTGCTCCTGGTAGACGATGATGCCGTAAGTCTCGGCGAGGATGCCTTCGAGCTTGGGGTGCGGATACTCGATCGCCTCGAACCCGTTCTTGCGCCGGCCGAACAGCGGGATGTTGTCCATCGGGCCGGGTCGGTACAGCGCGTTGAGCGCGATGATGTCCTCGAACGTGGTCGGCTTCACCGCCGCCAGCGTGCGCCGCATGCCCTCCGATTCGAGCTGGAACACGCCGACCGTGTCGCCGCGCTGCAGCAGCTGGTAGACCTCGGGATCGTCCCACCCCAGCGTGTCGAGGTCGACCCCGATCCCGCGCCGCTCCAAGAGGTCCGTCGCCTTGCGCAGGACCGACAGCGTCTTGAGGCCGAGGAAGTCGAACTTCACCAGGCCCGCTTCCTCGACGAACTTCATGTCGAACTGCGTCACCGGCATGTCCGATCGCGGATCGCGATAGAGCGGGACGAGCTGCGCGAGCGGCCTGTCGCCGATCACCACGCCCGCGGCATGGGTCGAGCTGTTGCGCGGGAAGCCCTCGAGCTGCATGGCGAGATCGACCAGCCGCCTGACCTCGTCGTCGTTGTCGTACTCGCGCCTGAACTCGGCGACGCCGTTGAGCGCCCGCGGCAGGGTCCATGGATCGGCCGGGCTGTTCGGCACCATCTTGCACAGCCGATCGACGTGGCCGTAGCTCATCTGCAGGATGCGTCCGGTGTCGCGCAGCACCGCCCGCGCCTTGAGCTTGCCGAAGGTGATGATCTGCGCGACCTTGTCGCTGCCGTAGCGCTCCTGGACGTAGCGGATCACTTCGCCGCGCCGCGTTTCGCAGAAGTCAACGTCGAAGTCGGGCATCGACACGCGTTCCGGATTGAGGAAGCGCTCGAACAGCAGGCCGAGGCGGATCGGGTCGAGGTTGGTGATGGTGAGCGCCCAGGCGACCACCGAGCCCGCGCCCGAACCGCGGCCCGGACCGACCGGAATGCCCTGCGCCTTGGCCCACTTGATGAAGTCGGCGACGATCAGGAAGTAGCCGGCAAAACCCATGCCGTTGATGACGCCGATCTCGTAGTCGAGCCGGTCCTCGTAAGCCTTGCGTTCCCCAGGGGCGAGCTCGCCGTACACCGCCAGGCGCGCGGCCAGGCCGGCGCGGGCATCTTCGGCCAGCTTGCGCGCCTCGCCTTCGCGGTCGCCGGCGATGCTCGGCAGGATCGGCGTTCGTTTCGGCGGGGCGAACGCGCAGCGCTGGGCGACGACGAGCGTGTTCGCGACGGCTTCGGGCAGGTCGGCGAAAAGCTCCTCCATCATCTGGGCCGACTTGACGAAGGCGTCGGGGCTCGAGCGCGGCCGCTCCGCGCTGTCGATGTGCGTCGAGTGGGCAATGCACAGCATCGCATCGTGCGCCGCGTGCATGTGCGGCTCGGCGAAGTTCGCCGGGTTGGTGGCGACGAGGGGCAAGTCCGTCGCGTAGGCGACGTCGATGAGACCGGGCTCGGCAGCTTCCTCGACCGCGTTCCCGCGCCGGGCGAGTTCGACATAGAGCCGGCCGGGAAACAGGGCGGCCAACCGGTCGAGCGCATCTCGGGCGCGCTGCGCCTTTCCTTGCGCCATCAGCCGGGTCGCTTCACCCTCGCACGCGCCGGTCAGCGCGATCAGCCCGTCGGTGTGGCCGGGGAGGTCCTCGAACGGGACATGCGGCACCAGCTCGAGCGGCCGCTCGAGGTGGGCCTTGCTGACAAGATGGCAGAGGTTGTGCCACCCCGCCTCATCCTGGGCGTAGAGGGGCAGGTAATCGACGATCTCTGACCCGGTGCGCCAAACGCCGAGCAGCGTCCCCACGATCGGCTGAACACCCTCTTCCTTGCACGCCTTGGCGAACGCCATCGCGCCGTACAGGCCATTGCGGTCGCAGATGGCGATTGCCGGAAAGCCGCGCTGCTTCGCCATGCGCGCGATCGCCTTGGGATCGATCGCCCCTTCGAGCATCGAATAGCTGGAGAGGACGCGCAGGGGAACAAAAGGGGCGAAAGCCATGTCCCGAATGTGTTATGGTCGCGCGGGCCGATCAAGCCATGATCGGCCGGTCGCTGGGGAAAAGCGCATGCACGCCGGCCTTGCTGCTGGCTTTGCGCCGACTCCCGGACAACTTGGGGGAGATACATGAGCGAGATTCAACAGCACAGCGAAACTGCGTCCGGTATCGCCGGCCGTGCCAAGGCGATCCTGGTTTCACCGAACACGGAATGGCCGGTCATCGCGAGCGAGACCGAGTCGGTGCAGGGCGTGTTCATGCGCTACGTCGTGCCGCTCGCCGCCATCGGGCCGGTCTGCGCCTTCATCGGAGGCCAGCTCTTCGGCATTGGCGTGCTCGGGTTCCGTTACCATCCGACCCTGCTCGGCGGGCTCGCGACGGCGATCACGAGTTACGTGATGAGCCTGCTGTCGATCTTCCTTGTCTCCTGGGTGGCCAACTTCCTCGCCGACAAGTTCGGCGGAAAGCAGGACTTCACTAGGGCCTTCCGCCTGTGCGCCTACGCCATGACGGCCGGGTGGATCGCCGGCGTGTTCAACATCCTCACCTCGCTGTCGCTGCTCGTGCTCCTGGCGAGCCTGTACGGCATTTACCTGTTCTATCTCGGCGCCACGCCGATGATGGCCGTGCCGAAGGAAAAGGCGGTCGGGTACACCGCGGTCACGATCGTCGGCGTCATCGTGATCGGTATCATCATCGCCGCGGTCACCGCGCCCATCGCCGCCCTCTTCGCGCCCGCGGCGGTCATCGGCGCCAATGATACGAACGGAAACTTCGAGATGAGCGTGCCCGGTGGCGGCAAGCTCAAGGTCGAGGGCAGCGGCGATAGCCAGACGATGGAGATCCCCGGCGTCGGCACGGTTCACGTAACTAAGGACGGTGATACCGTGAAGATCGACAGCGCCAACATCAAGGCCGAGGTCAAGGATCCCGACGCGGGCAAGTAACCTGAGCGATCAATTCCCCGCCGGCTCGCGCGGGGTGGCAGATGACGACGCGGCGATCGGGCGCATCGGCAGCCCTCGTCGTTCCGCCGTGAAACGGCGGGGCGCAACCGCGAGCGCCCGGCGCGGTTCGACCAAGGCTAGTGCAGCACGCCGTCGTGCAGGCGCACGATCCGGTCCATCTTGTGCGCGAGCCGCTCGTTGTGCGTCGCGACGAGCGCCGCGCTCCCCTGGCCGCGGACCAGCTCGAGGAACTGCGCCAGGACCTTGTCGGCGGTTAGCTCATCGAGATTGCCGGTCGGCTCGTCGGCCAGGACCAGCTGCGGCTTGTTGGCGAGCGCGCGGGCGACGGCGACGCGCTGCTGCTCACCGCCGGAAAGCTGGCTCGGGCGGTGGTCGAGGCGCTGCGCGAGGCCGAGCGAACCGAGCAGCTCGCGCGCGCGCACCGTGGCCTCGGTCCGATCCCGCCCCGCCACGAGCTGCGGCAGGATGACGTTTTCCTCGGCGTTGAAGTCCGGCAGCAGGTGGTGGAACTGGTAGACGAAGCCGAGATGGTTGCGCCTGAGCGAGGTGCGATCGGAACTCGGCAGCTGGCTGGCATCGGTCCCGGCGATCTCGATCCTCCCGCCGAACCCGCCCTCGAGCAAGCCGACCGCCTGCAGCATCGTCGACTTGCCCGAACCCGACGGCCCCAGGAGCGCGACGATCTCGCCCGACGCAATCGTCAGGTTGACGCCGCGCAGGACATCGATCTTCACCCCGCCCTGCTCGAAACTGCGGGTGAGGTCCGTCAGCCGGACGACGGGCTCATTCATACCTGAGCACCTGCACGGGATCGGTGCCCGCGGCCTTGGAAGCGGGATAGAGCGTGGCGAGGAAACTCAGAATCAGCGCCATGGCGACGATCGAGACCACCTCGAACGGATCGGTCCGCGCGGGAAGATCGGTGAGGAAACGGATCGACGGGTCCCACAGGTTTTCGCCCGTCAGCCGTTCGATCAGGTGGACGATCGGCTGGCGGAAGATCAGCACGACCGCGCCGAGGATCAGCCCGGCCACGGTGCCGATGGTGCCGATGGTGAAGCCGACGGTGACGAACACCTTGAGCAGGCTCTTTCGCGTGGCTCCCATCGTGCGCAGGATGGCGATGTCGCGTGTCTTCGAGCGCACCAGCATGATCAGCGAGGAAAGGATGTTGAACACGGCGACGAGGACGATGATCGACAGCACGAAGAACATTGCCACCCGCTCGACCTGCAGGGCGTCGAACAGGCTCGCGTTGATCGTCTTCCAGTCGGTCACTTCGGCCTGCCCCTGAAGCTTGCGGGCGAGCGGCGCGAGCGTCTGCTGCACGGTGTCGGGATCGGTCGTCTTGACCTCGATCATGCCGATGGTGTCGCCCGTCAGCAGGAGCGTCTGGGCATTGGGAATGGGCATGACGACGAACGCCTTGTCGTAGTCGTAGATACCGATCTCGAAAATCGCGGTGACGGTGTAGCCGACCTCGCGCGGGACGGTGCCGAACGGCGTCGAACGGCCTTGCGGATTGATCAGGGTGATCGTGTCGCCGACGGTGATGCCGAGGTTTTCGGCGAGGCGCGAGCCGATCGCGACGTTGTTGACGTCGGGCCTGAGCGTCGAGAGGTCACCCAGCTTCACCAGCGGCTTCATGCGGCCGATGTCTTCGGGCGTATTGCCGCGCACCAGCACTGCCTCGGCCCGGCCGTTGAACGTCGCCATCAGCGGCTGCTCGATCAGCGGGGTCGCGCGAGTGACGCCGGGCGTCGATCGCGCTTCCTGCAGCACTTGCTGCCAGTTCTCGAGCCGGCCGCCGTAGGCCTGGATCACCGCGTGACCGTTCAGCCCGACGATCTTGTCGATCAGCTCGCCGCGGAAGCCGTTCATCACGCTCATCACGATGACCAGCGCGGCCACGCCGAGCATCACCGCCACCAGGCTGATGCCGGCGACGAGCGCGATGAACGCCTCGCCGCGCCCGGGGAGCATGTAGCGCTTGGCAATCGTCCATTCGAATGGGGAGAGGATCAAGCGAGCGAGCCCCTGCGGCTTCCAGATTGGTTGTGCGTCTAGGTGGCGCGGTCTTGCGCTGCAATGAAAAAGGCCGCTCCGAAACGGAGCGGCCCCTTCAATGTTCCGGGCAGCCTCAGGCGGCCTTCTGGTGCACGTACACCGCGCGCTCGTGCGAGAACGCCTTGAACCCGAAGTAGCCGTGATAGCTGCCCATGCCGCTGGCGTTGACGCCGCCGAACGGCAGGCGGTTCTCGAGGTAGTGCGAGAACACGCCGTTGACGGTGACGCCGCCCGACGAGGTGCGCTTCAGCACCTTGTCGACGTTCTCGTCGTTCGGGCTGAACACGTAGAGCGCGAGCGGCTTGTCGCGCGCCTCGATGTAGCCGATCGCCTGGTCGATGTTGTCGTAGGTCATCACCGGCAGGATCGGGGCGAAGATCTCTTCCTGCAGGATCTTCATCTGCGGGGTGACGCCGGTCAGCATCGTCGGGTGGATCGTGAGGTCATCCTCTTCCAGCTCGCCGCCGACGGCGACCCTGGCGCCCTTCTCGACCGCGTCGTCGAACAGCGCCTTCACCCGGTTGAAATTGTTCCGGTTGACGATCTGGGCGATGCCTTCCTTGTTGATCGAACCGCCCTCGTAGAGGTTCTTCTCGACATTCGAGCGGAACGCCTCGACCAGCCGATCCTGCTCTTCCTCGCGCACGAAGACATAGTCGGGGCTGATGCACGCCTGGCCGCCGTTGAACTGCTTCGCCCCCGCGAGCGCCGCGCCGATCGCCTCGACGTCGGCGCCCTCGTCGATGATCACCGGCGACTTGCCGCCGAGCTCCAGCGTGACGCTGGCGAGGTTCTTGGCAGCCGCCGCCATGACGATCTTGCCGACGCGGGTGCTGCCGGTAAAGAAGATGTGGTTGAACGGCAGCTCGAGCAGCGCCTCGGCCACGCTCACGTCGCCTTCGAATAGCGCCGCCTCGTTCTCGTCGAACACCTCGGCGACGATCTCGCGCGCGATCTTGGCGGTGTTCGGGCACAAGTCGGTCAGCTTGACGATCGCGCAGTTGCCCGCTGCGACCGCGGCGGCGAGCGGGCCGAAAACCAGGCCCATCGGGAAGTTCCACGGGCCGAGGATGAGGCACACCCCGCGCGCCTCGTAGACGATCAGGCCCTTGTCGTTTGGGTTGTTGGTCGGCGTAACCTGGGTCGGCTTCATCCATTCCTCGAGGCTGTCGATGTTGAGCTGGATGTTGTTGACGACGTTCATGATCTCGGTGACGCGGATCTCGCCTTCGGGCTTGCGGGTATCCTTGCGCACCGCGGCGACGATGTCGTCGGCGTGCGCCTCGACCGCGGCCTTCAGCCTGGCGAGCTTGGCCTTGCGCTGCTCGGCCGTGGAGGCCTTGACGTCCCATTGATGCGCGCGTTGCAGTTCGAAGACGCGCTTGATCTCCGTGGAAAGGTCGGCGGCGGTGGGGGCGGCGATGGCCATCGTGGGTGTTCCTGTCTGAAGTCGAAAGCTTGGCGCCCATATGGACGCTGCGGCGGAAAATGCCAGCGGGTTCGGCGACGAACGTTGACTCTGCCCGCCCTGCGCGATTGGATGGACGGCAAAGGGAGATCGTCCATGGGCAGGTATGGGGTTGCGGCCGCGATATTGGCTTCGGCGAGCGCGTGGATGGCGAACCCCTCGGCAGCGCAGAAGACGGCGAGCGATCTTGCGGTCATGCCCCCGGTGCCCGACGACTATACGCCGAAGAAGACCGCGTGGGGCGACCCGGACTTCACCGGCATGTGGCCGATCAACGATATCGCCGAGATTCCCGTCAGCCGCCCGGACCAGTACGGCGACCGCTTCTTCAAGACCGACGAGGAGCTTAAGAAGGAAAGCGCGCGCACGCAGCAGCTCGAGACGGGATACGCCAGGGAGGACAAGGAGGAGAAGATCGGTCTCGGCCACTGGATCGAGTATCTCGGCGGCAACCGGCGCACCTCGATGATCGTCGACCCGCCGAGCGGCAAGCTGCCCGCGCTGACGCCGCAGGCGCAGGCGCTCAGCAAATCCGGGCGCTCGAGCTGGGTCAGCGGGCAGCCGTTCGACTGGGTGAGCGACTTCGACACCTGGGATCGCTGCGTCACCCGCGGCTTTCCGGCTTCGATGCTGCCGTTTCGCTACAACAACGGCATCCAGATCAAGCAGGCGCCGGGGTTCGTCGTCATCAACCTCGAGATGCTTGGCACGCGCATCGTGCCGGTCGTGCCGAAAGCGCGGTTCGCGCAACTGGAAAAGACCCGCTGGCCGGCGAGCGTTCGGGCCTGGATGGGACAGTCGCTCGGTTACTGGGACGACAGGAACACGCTGGTCATCGAGACGACGAACATCGTCGCGGGCGATTCCGCGACCGGCGACCACCTCGCCCGGGCCGCCGCGCCGCTCAACATGGCGACCCGCGGGGTGCCGCCGAACAACACCGTGCCGATGAGTGCCGACGCCAAGGTCGTCGAACGGCTGACGATGGTCGGCCCGAACACTCTTACCTACGAGATGACCTACTCCGATCCACCGGTCTTCACCGCCCCGTGGACCCTGCGGGTGAACTGGACGCGCGACGAGAAGTACGCGTTCTACGAATACGCCTGCTTCGAGGGCGACGTGCAGGTGAGGAACTTCATCAACTCCTCGCGCGCGGCGCGCGGGCTGACGACGAGCAAGGTCGGCTCGCCCGACCGGGCGGACGGCGGGGCCGGCGCGGTGGCGGCGAACTGAGACCCAGCGGCCCTTGCCGGAGGGCCGAAGGCCACCCAGATTCGGCGGATGACCAGGAACGAAACGAGGCGGGCCGGCCGGATCGCCCAAGTCAGGCGCGTTTGTCACCTGGCGCTCGGCCCCGTCCTGATGCTCCTATCGCCTGCGGTCGGCCTGATACCCGGGCCTGGCGGCCTGATCGTGTTCATCGCCGGCCTCGCGGTGACGCTGCAGGCCAGCCATGTGGCGAAACGAACCTATGTCCGCATCAAGCGGCGCTGGCCGCGGGTCGGCCACTGGTCGGACAAGGGGCTGCGGCGCCCGAGCCATTTCCGCCGCCTGCGGCGCCGCCAGCAGGCGCGCGGAGCAACGGGATCGAACTAGCGCTCGCGCGCGATCCAGCTGTGGGTTTCCTCGACCCACGCGCGAACCGGGCGGCCCAAGCGGTCTCTCGCCGGCTTGAAGCGGAAACGCTGTTCGATCAGCCGACACGCGAGATTGTCGAGAAGAGGATAGCCGCTCGAATGCTCGGCGCGGCAATTGCTGGCGCGCCCGTCAGGGTTGACGGCATAGACAACGTCCACCGAGGCCTCCTGGCCGAGGCCGAGCACGCCCTCGGGCAGGTCCTTGTACGACATCTTGCCTCCCGTTTGGCGCGGCCCCACGACGGCTTCGCCATCCCCGTCGCCAGCGCCGTTGCCGCCAAGGCCGCCCCCGCCGAGGCCGTTCCCGGCGCCGCCGGCACCCTGGCCGGGCCCGGGCAGGCTCGACGCCCCATTGTTGGCGGCGGAGCCAATCCCCGCCTGCGGCGCGGTTACCACCGGCGGCACGACCAGCGGCCGGACCGGCGGCGCGACGACGGCGGTCGCCTCGTTGCGGACGTTCCGCGGCGACGCCTCGTGCCTGGGCGCGGGTTTTCGCGCGCGCGGCTCGGGAGCCTTGGGCTGGCCGGTGGGCTGCGGCGCTTCGGCCAGATCGACCGACACCAGCCGCAGCGTGGTCACGGCCGTGCGCTCGACGTTGAGGCCGAGGGCCAGCAGGGCCAACATGGCCACGACGATCGCCACCGAAGCAGCGCCTGAAAGCGCGCGAGGAGGATGCGCGGCGTACATCGCTCAGTTTTTCTACTCTAGCCGGCATGCACCGAGACTGAATACCCTATCCACCGCGCAGCAACTGCACCCCCCAGTCCCGTTCGAACAGGTAGAGCAGCAGCCGCGCCGCCTCGCCGCGTTCGCCGGTGAGACCGCCATCGCGCTCGATCAAGAGCCGCGCGTCGTCGTGCGCGATCGGCAGCAGGCGCTGGATCTGGTCGAGATCGGCGATGCGAAAGTGAGTATCGCCGGATTGGCGCGTGCCGAGAAGCTCGCCGCCGCCGCGCAGCACGAGGTCCTCCTCGGCGAGGCGGAAGCCGTCTTGCGTCTCGCGCATCAGGGCGAGGCGATGCTTACCGGTCCCGGACAGTTCACCGCTTCCAGCAGCAGGCAAACCGATTTCGCGCGGCCCCGTCCCACCCGACCCCGCAGTTGGTGAAGCTGGGCGAGGCCGAACCGCTCGGCCTGCTCGATCACCATCAGCGTCGCGTCGGGCACGTCGACACCCACCTCGATCACGGTGGTGGCGACGAGAAGCCGCGCGTCTCCGCCAACGAAGCGTTCCATCGCCGCGTCCTTCAGCTCGGGCTTGAGCTGGCCGTGGACCAGCACGACGGTGTCGCCAAACCGGTGGCTCAAGGCCGCAAACCGCGCCTCGGCGGCGGCGATGTCTTCGGTTTCGTGCTCGCGGACCATCGGGCAGACCCAGTAGGCCTGATGGCCACTCGCGATATGGCGGGCGAGGCCCTCGACAACCTCGGGCAAGCGCTCGGCGGCGATGACGCGGGTGTCGATCGGCTGGCGCCCGGGGGGCATTTCGTCGAGCTTGCTGACTTCCATCTCGCCGTATTGCGCCAGCACGAGGGTGCGCGGGATCGGGGTCGCGGTCATCGAGAGGGTGTGCGGCGTCAGCTTGCCCTTCTGCGTCAGCAGCAGGCGCTGCGAGACGCCGAAGCGATGCTGCTCGTCGATCACCACGAGGGCGAGGTCCCTGTAGCTCACCGCCCCCTGGAAGATCGCGTGGGTGCCGACGACGACATCAATGCTGCCGTCGAGGAGTCCCAGCAGGATGCTTTCGCGCGCGCGGCCCGTGTCGCGGCCGGTGAGCAGGGCGATGTTGACCCCGGTCGGCGCGGCCAGTTGGCGCAGCGTTTCGTAATGCTGGCGGGCGAGGATCTCGGTCGGCGCCAGCATGGCCGCCTGCGCCCCCGCCTCGACCGCGATCAGCATCGCCTCGAGCGCGACGACCGTCTTGCCGGAACCGACATCGCCTTGCAGCAGGCGCAGCATCGGGTGCGGCCGGGCGAGGTCGCGTGCGATTTCGCCGATCGAGCGCCGCTGCGCCCCGGTCAGGGGAAACGGCAGCGAGAGCTTGCTCCGCAGCCGCCCATCGCCTTGCAGCGGCTGCCCCCTGCGGCGGCGGTTGTCGGCGCGCACGAGCAGCAGCGCGAGGCTGTTCGCCAGCAGCTCGTCGTAGGCGAGCCGGTCGCGCGAAAGCGGGTGATCCCCGCGATGGGCCAGCACCAGCGCGTCGCGCCAGGCAGGCCACTTGTGCTTGTCGAGCACACCGGGCTCGATCCATTCGGGCAACTTCGGCGCGCGTTCGAGCGACTGGGCGACGAGGTCCGCAACCTTCGGCTGGGTCAGGCCCTCCGCCAGACTGTAGACCGGCTCGAGAAGGTGCCCCATCAGCCCGGCGCTGCTCGTGGCGACATGGTCCGGGTGGACGATCTGCAGCATGTCGCCGTAGCGGTCGAGCCGCCCGGCAACCCAGCGTTTCTCGCCGACGGGCAGCTGCTTCTTCGCGGTGTAGCTGGCGCGGCCGAAGTAGGTCAGCGCCAGCGTGTTGCCCTTGGCGTCCTTCGCCAGCACGCGGTAGGGTCCGCGGTCGTTCCTCGGCGCGCGGTGCTCGACGGGGGTCAGCGCCACCACGATCTGCTCGCCCTCGCGCGCCTCGTCGAGGTCGGCGACCGCGCGACGCTGCACGAAGCGATCCGGCAGGTGATAGACGACGTCCCTCACCCGCGTCAGCCCGAGCTTCTCGAGCGGCTTCGTCAGCTTCGGCCCGACGCCCTCCAGGCTGGCGGTCTCGGCGAACAGGGGGTTGAGCCGGTCGGGGCGCATGCCGCACGTCTAACCATCGCCCGGTTCGCCGTAAATGAAGGGAACAAGGCCGTTGCTCGCGCTTTAGCCACTGCAACGGACGGGGCGAGGACTGACGAGGAGTTTCCCATGCCCAAAGAGCAGTTTACCGACGCCATCATGCTGCTGAAGAACGACCATCGCACGGTCGAGGACCTGTTCAGCAAGTTCCAGAAGGCCAGCGGCAAGGACCGCAAGTGGCAACTGGCCCAGCAGATCTGCAACGAGCTGAAGATCCACGCGATGATCGAGGAAGAAATCTTCTACCCGGCCTGTCAGAGCGCGGTCGAGGACAGCCTCTATCACGAGGCCTTCGTCGAGCACGATGGCGCCAAGGTGCTGATCAACGACATCATGGCGAACGGCCCCGACGACGAGTTCTTCGAAGCCAAGGTGACCGTGCTGTGCGAGGAAATCAGCCATCACGTAAAGGAAGAGGAGCGACCCAAGGAGGGCTTCTTCGCCCAGGCCCGGCAAGGCGATGTCGATCTCGTCCGCCTGCGTGACCAGCTGATGGAGCGCAAGCAGGAACTCCTGCAGAAGGAAAAGAACGGCGGCCTGCCGGCGGCCAAGCTGGCCGCCGTGCACCTCGAGCCGGCCTGATCGCCTTGCGCGGCATGGGCCGCCGGGTTACTCGGCGGCCCATGCCCGATCTCACCCATCGTCTCGCCCGCGCCCGGTTTCGCGCCTGGCACCGCGGCACGCGCGAGGCGGATTTCATGATCGGCGGGTTCTTCGACAGGCATCACGCCAGCTGGTCGGAGCCGGAACTGGCGTGGTTCGAGGCCCTGCTCGACGAAAACGAGGTCGACGTGCTGGCCTGGGCGCTCGGCGCGGCCGAGGTACCTGAAAAATATGCCGGGCCTCAGATGCTCGCCCTGCAAAAGCTCGACTACGTCACCATATAACTTGCGCGTGGCGCCGTGGGCCGAGTAGTCCGCCGCCAGGCCCAGCGCTCGCCGTCATGACGCCCTCAAGTCGCGCCGGCGGGTATTTGCGCGTGCCCGTGGAATCGCTCATGACAGGACTTTCAAGCACTTAGATGCCCGATCTCGGTCGAATCCTCACCGCGAAGGCGCCGCTGATACTCGCTTCGCTGGCCCGCGGCGCGCAGCCGCTGGTGCTGGCCGACCTCGCGCGGGCGGCGAAGGGCCGCGCGGTGTTCGTCGCGCCCGACGAGCAGGCGATGCGCGGGATTGTCGACGCCGCGCAGTGGTTCGCGCCCGAGCTGCAGGTGATCGAGTTTCCCGCCTGGGACAGCCTGCCCTACGACCGGGCCAGCCCCGCGCTGGCGGTCAGCGCGCGGCGGCTCTCGGCCCTGCACCAGCTTCAGGCGGGCAACTCCAGCAAGCAATTGCTGGTGACCACGATCAACGCCCTGCTGCAACGCGTGCTGACGCCGTTTCGCATCCGCGAGTCCGTGCGCGAGCTTAAGGCGGGCCTTACGATCGGGCATGAAAGCCTGACCGCGCTGCTCCAGAGGCAGGGCTATTCGCGGACCGACACCGTGGTCGACAACGGCGAATTCGCCGTGCGCGGCTCAATCTTCGACATCTTCCCGTCCGGCCTCGAGCAGGGGCTGAGGCTCGACTTCTTCGGCGACGAGCTGGAGAGCCTGCGGCTGTTCGATCCGACGACCCAGCGCACCACCGAGGTCATCGAGCGGCACCTGCTGCTGCCCGCGAGCGAAGCGCTCCTCGACGAGGAATCGATCAAGCGCTTCCGCGGCCGCTATCGCGAGCTGTTCGGCGCCAGCGCGACCCAGGACCCGCTCTACCAGGCGGTCAGCGACGGCCGGCGGCTCGCCGGCATGGAGCACTGGCTGCCGCTGTTCGAGGAGCGCATGGCGACCCTGTTTGATCACTTGCAGGCGGACGACCTGGTAGTCATCGACTCCGCTGCCTTGTCGGCCGCGGATGAGCGCTTCACCGATCTCGAGGACTACCATCGCCAGCGCACGGAGACGGCGGGGCAGGCGGCGGGAAGCTACCGGCCGCTCGAGACCGACGCGCTCTACCTTTCGCGCGAAGAATTTGCCCGTGATCTGGCGGGCTGGCCGGTGCACCGCGCCGACATCTTCGCCCAGCCCGAAAGCGACAGCGTGATCGACCTCGGCTTCAGGTCGGCGCGCGATTTCGCTCCCGAGCGTTCGCGCGGCGACAACATCTACGAGGCCGCCGCCAGCCACCTCGAAGCGGTCGCCAGGAGCGGCAAAAAGCCCCTGTTCGCCGCCTATTCCACCGGCTCGCGCAGCCGCATCGTCTCGATTCTCGAGGAAGCGGGCGCCACGGTCCGGCTGGCTGACAGCTGGCGGGAAGCGCTCGGGCTCGCGGCCAAGGGCCCGGTGGCGATGGTGCTGCCGCTCGACACCGGCTTCGCCAACGACCAGGTCGACCTGTTTACCGAGCAGGACCTGCTCGGCGACCGCCTCGTCCGCCGGCGGAAGAAGCGGAAGGACTCCGACGCCTTTCTCGCCGAACTGGCCGCGCTCAACAGCGGTGATCTCGTGGTCCACATGGAGCACGGCATCGGCAAGTATCTCGGGCTCGAGCCGATCACGGTCGGGCAGAGCCGGCATGACTGCGTCATGCTGGAGTACGCCGGGGGCGACAAGCTATACATCCCGGTCGAGAACATCGATGTCCTGTCGCGCTACGGCTCCTCGGAGGAGGCCGTTCCGCTCGACCGGCTCGGCGGCGAAGGATGGCAAAAGCGCCGGGCGCGGCTCAAGGAGCGCATCCGCGAGATCGCCAGCGAGCTGCTCAGGACCGCTGCCGCGAGGGCGCTCCGCAAGGCGCCGGTGTTGCCGACCGAGCCGAGCGCGCTGAGCCAGTTCGTCGATCGCTTCCCGTGGGAGGAAACCGACGACCAGGAACGTGCGATCGAGGACGTGCTCGGCGATCTTGCCGAAGGCAAGCCGATGGACCGGCTGGTGTGCGGCGATGTCGGCTTCGGCAAGACCGAGGTTGCCCTGCGCGCCGCGTTCGTCGCGGCCATGAACGGCGAACAGGTCGCGGTCGTCACGCCGACCACCCTGCTCGCGCGCCAGCATTACCAGAACTTCGCCGAGCGCTTCGCCGGCTTTCCCTTGAAGGTCGGCCGCCTGAGCCGCCTCGTCCCCGCGGCGGAGATGAAGGCGACCCGCGAAGGCCTTGCCGACGGAACCACGGACATCGTCATCGGCACCCACGCGATCCTTTCAAAGAGCACGAGGTTCAAGCGGCTCGGCCTTGTGATCGTTGATGAAGAGCAGCGATTCGGCGTCGGGCACAAGGAGAAGCTCAAGCAACTGCGCGAGAACGTCCACGTGCTCACCCTCACCGCCACGCCGATCCCGCGCACGCTGCAAATGGCGATGAGCGGGCTGCGCGAGCTGTCGACCATCCAGACGCCGCCGGTCGACCGCCTCGCCGTGCGCACCTACGTCATGGAGTGGGACGACATGGTGATGCGCGAGGCGCTGCTGCGCGAACATCATCGCGGCGGGCAAAGCTTCATCGTTGTGCCGCGCATCTCCGACATGGAACCGATCGCGGACTGGTTGCACGAGCATGTGCCCGAAATCCGCTTCGTCTCCGCCCACGGCCAGATGGCCGCCGGCGAGGTCGAGGAGCGGATGAGCGCGTTCTACGAGAAGAAGTACGAGGTGCTGCTTTCGACCACGATCGTGGAAAGCGGGCTCGACATCCCGAGCGCCAACACGATCATCATCCACCGCGCCGACCGCTTCGGTCTCGCCCAGCTTTACCAGCTGCGCGGCCGAGTCGGGCGCTCGAAGCTGCGCGCCTACGCCTACCTCACGACCGCGAAGGTCACCCAGCTCGGCGAGGTGGCCGAGAAGCGGCTGAAGGTGCTCGGCGATCTCGACAGCCTCGGCGCCGGGTTCCAGCTGGCCAGCCACGACCTCGACATCCGCGGCGCCGGCAACCTTCTGGGCGACGAGCAGTCCGGTCACATCCGCGAGGTCGGCTTCGAGCTCTACCAGTCGATGCTGGAGGAGGCGATCCTCGCCGCCAAGGCCGGCGAGGCCGGTCTCGAGCGCGCCCGCGAGACGGTCAGCCCGCAGATTACCGTCGATGCGCCGATCATGATCCCCGAAGAGTACGTGCCGGATCTCGCGGTGCGGATGGCGCTCTATCGCCGCCTCAACGACGCCGAGCCGGGCGAAATCGAAGCCCTCGCCGCCGAGATGATCGACCGCTTCGGTCCGCTGCCGGAGGCGACCGGCAATCTCATCAAGCTTATCGAGATCAAGCACCAGGCGATCGCCGCCAACATCGCCAAGATCGACGTCGGTGCGCGCGGCACTCTGGTGACGTTCCACAACGACAATTTCGCCGATCCGGCGGGCCTGATCGCCTATGTCGAGCGGTTGCAAGGCACCGCCAAGCTGCGCCCCGACATGAAGCTCGTGATCAACCGCGCGTGGGGCGATCCGCAGGCGAGGCTCAACGGCCTGTTCCAGCTGACCAAGGGGCTCAGCGCGATCGTCAAGCGGGCGGAGAAGAAGGAAGCCGTGCCGGCCTAGTCCGCCGCCAGCACGGCAAAGTCCTCCGCCGTCATCGGCGCGCCGCCGAGGAAGCCTTGCCACTTCTCGCAGCCTTCGCGCTCGATCGTCGCCCGCTGGTCCTCGCTTTCGATGCCTTCGGCGACGACCTTGAGGCCGAGCGCCCGCGCCATCGCGAGGATGCCACGCAGCACGGCGAGGTCGCGCTCGTCGTCGGCGATGCCCTGGATCATGCTGCGATCGAGCTTGAGCAAGTGCAGCGGCAGGCGCTTGAGGTAGCGGAAGTTGCAGAACCCGGCGCCGAAATCGTCGAGCGCGATGTTGACGCCGCAGGCAGCGAGCCGCTCGAGCTGCTCGGCGCCACGATCGAGCTCGGTGACCAGCGCCTGCTCGGTAATTTCGAGAGTGAGCCGTCCGGGCCGGAAGCGCGTTTCGGCGAGGGCGGCGAGAATCGTCTCGGCAAAACAATCGTCGTGGACGTCGGCGGCGGTGACATTGAGCGACAGGCGCAGCGGCTCGGGCCAGGTCGCCGCGATCGCCAGCGCGCGGCCCGCGATGTGCCTGGTGAGCTCGGCGGCGTGATGGGATCGCTCGGCGATATCGAACAGCGCCTCGGCTCCGATCCGCCCGAGACGAGGATGGTTCCAGCGCGACAGCGCTTCGGCGCCGACAAGCCGGTTGCCGACGCTGGTGAATTGCGGCTGGAAGAGGATCTCGACCTGACCCTCATCAATGGCCGTGTTGAGTTCCTCGATTCGCCGCCCCTTTCCGCGCCGGTCGGCTGCCCCACGGCGGTCTTGCAAGGTCTCGGCGAGCATCGCCGGTCCACTGGCGCAATGCCCGGCGCGCGTCAGCCCCCCGCGCACGCTGCGTTGCAAATCGGGACGGCGGCCCATAGGTTCCGCGGCGCGCTGACGAGGAGGGGCCGATGGCGGGGATTAACGAATTCGAGCGGCTCGCCCTCGTAGCCTCGAGCGCCGACAAGGCGCAGGAGGCGGCCCGCCACCTCGCCGATGCGATGAAGTGGGTGCCGCTCGAGCAGGCCGACGCCGTGGTCGTGCTCGGCGGCGACGGGTTCATGTTGCACACGCTGCATCACATGCTCGAGATCGGGCGCGTGATTCCGGCTTATGGGATGAACCGGGGGACCGTCGGATTCCTGATGAATCACTATCGCGAAGGCGGGAACCTCACCGCCAAGCTCGCCAAGGCGACGCGCATCGCCGTGGCGCCGCTGCACATGACCGCCGTCACGCAGGACGGCGCGCATCACGTGCACAACGCGATCAACGAAGTCTCGCTGCTGCGCGAAACCCGCCAGACCGCCAAGATCGAGGTCTCGGTGAACGAGAAGGTGCGCATCCCCGAGCTGGTGTGCGACGGGGTGCTGCTGGCGACGCCGGCCGGCTCGACCGCCTACAACCTCTCGGCCAACGGCCCGATCCTGCCTTTGACGTCCAACACCCTCGCCCTCACCCCGATCAGTCCGTTCCGTCCCCGCCGCTGGAAAGGGGCGATCCTGCCGGACCACAGCCGGGTGACCTTGCGCGTGCGCGAACCGGCCAAGCGCCCGGTGGCCGCCGTCGCCGACCAGAAGGAAGTACGCGACATCGCCGAGGTCCGCCTGGCGATCGACGAGGCCAGCGAGCTGACATTGCTGTTCGACAAGGGCCACAGCCTCGACGAGCGTATCGTCAGCGAACAGTTCGTCGCCTGACGCAGTTTCCGAGGGTTGCAAATCCCAGGGGCCACCCATATAGGCGCGGGCCTGCCCATCGGGCTGCTCCCCGATAGCTCAGCGGTAGAGTAGGTGACTGTTAATCACTTGGTCGTTGGTTCGAATCCAACTCGGGGAGCCATTCTTCACGCCTAAAATGTTTGATTTCCAAGGAAAATTGGAAATCCTGTGGCAGCGTTACCACACCCGTTCCCCCATTTTGTCTGTTGTCTCGCATCTGTGGTCCGGTGTCGTTAGTCGCCGCAAAGCTAGCGAGCGCGGCTCACTTCTTTGCTCTTGGCGTTGGCAAAGGGCCAAGATCGTAATCGATCTCCACGTTACCTGACACACGCTGGCCGCCCACGCTCGCGCCCATAGTTCCCGTAACCGAAGTGTGTGCAATCATCTCCGTGGGATGGGGTGCGTAGACGTTGAGCGCGTCCAAATCCATGTGCCCGAAGGTGTGATGAGGCACTCCAGGGAAGATCTCTGAAACAGAGGCATCCTGCAGCCCATGAAGACTGATGTAGTACACACGATCAAACTTGGGCGGATCATCAGCGAGCATTCGTCGCATTCGTTCGATTGTGCCTGGATCGAGCCAAAACCCCTGCTCAGTGACGTAAACGACGAGAAACCTGCTCGCACCGCCTTGATGGTCAGACTTCATGCGGATCAGATCAACGGCAAGTTCTGCTTTCGCCTTCGACGGGAGCTGTGTTGGCGCGTCCTCGAAGCGGGGACCGTGCGACTGAAGCGGAGCAAATTCCGCAAGCTCCATCGCCATTTCACCAAGCGCCGTCGAAACCGTAAAGTCGATGTCCGCTTCTTGATTTTGGATGGCTTGGCCGAATGGCGCCAATGAGGGTCACTTTGCGTAGCTACCCATCCATCGAATGCATTCACGAACAGCATGGCGATAAGCTCTTCGCGCTCCGCCTTGCCATCCGGAAATGGAGTTACCTTCCACTCGACCCCTTGCGATCCGATTGCGATAGGTCCGCTCATACCTTGCGGCTTTTTCATGTAGGACGTTCCTCGTCGCACTTCATCAATGCCACGATAGCTCGACAAGGCTGCTCGTGCCAACGCAGCGGCTAACGCTGATGGATCGTCAGGAAGCCGATCTCATCGCGCACCCCCATGGATTCTTCGTCCATCTGGGCCTTGGCCCGCGCCAGCGCCTCCCGCGACAGATAGGTCCACCCCAAAGTGGGTTCGATTGGCGGGCCGCGCCTCATGCGGAACGATCTTGCCGATTGTTGCGCGGCTCTCACCCCCACAAAGAGGACAATGGCGCCGCGGCCAGCTTGTCGCCGAAGGGTACGAGATCAGTGCTGTCATAGAGCACGACGCCGTAGACGAACCGTTCCTTGCACGCCTCGGCCAAAGTCCGTAGTCCCGCAAAGTCACTGGACTTCACCGTCGCGGCGGCCTTCACCTCGATCCCCACGATCATGCCGTCGTCGCGTTCCAGCACGATGTCCACCTCATGCATCTGCTGGTCGCGGAAATGGTAAGGCGTCAGCCGCAGCTCCGACGCCGTCATGAGCTTCAGGACTTCGGAGAACACGAAGCTTTCGAGGAGCGCACCAAATACGTCGCGGTCCGCCTTCACCCGATCGATGCTCAATCCGCGCGCCGTGGCGAGCAGGCCGGAATCGCATGATAATTGGAAGTCAATGGCCAGTAGATTGGAACCAACAGGGCCGTGATCCGGGAATGGGTGGTGGGGAAAGCCTTCCCCTGCGGCCGAGCCTGTCGTCTCGGCCGACCCCTTCTGCGGGGAGACCCCGCAACGCCCCCAAGAGTGAGAGTGCCGGCCGGGCTTTCCGTTACGGGTTGAGGGCTGGAGGAGAGGCCTCCGGCGCCCGTCGCGGAGACCCGCGATTTCCAGACACGATTCACGCGCCCGTTCCGGCCCCGACCGGACGAGCCTCTATGATGAAGTCACCGGCAGGATCCTCGCCGAGCTGGAGGCCGGCCGGCTTCCCTGGGTCCAGCCCTGGGGAACAGCAGCGGCCAAGGCGCCGCTCGCCATGCCGAAGAACGCCGCGACCGGCAGGCAATATTCCGGCATCAACGTGCTGATCTTCTGGGCTCACGGAGAGAGCAAATTAGCCGCTCGATGTGCTTCGCGAGGGCCATATTGGCGATGGGATCAAGCAGCGCGGGCTTATGGCGAGCACGGTGCGGCGTGACCTTCACGCGGCCTTCAGGCTGGCCGCACGATATCGGCCATAGGCGACCTTCACGAGCAGGCCCTCATCACACATCCGCGAGAGATAGCAGCGGGGTATACCGATCTCGGTCAGTTCAGCCGTCCGAACCTCGCCTCGCTCTCGAGCCAGGGCAACCGCTCGCTCGCGCAATGTCGGCTTTGGTCTGCCGGCGAGGCGTAGCTTCTCCGCGCGATCGCGGTCACGCTTGCGCAACTTCAGCGGCTGTGGCGGATTCTGGCGTAGGGCAATCGCGAACTCGTAGTTCTCAGTTTCGTCGACCCCGGGGAGCCATTTAACACGCCTGAATGGATTGATTTCCTGAAGAAATCGCAATCCCCGTTGCGGCGTTACCACCATCGAAACCCCGCGCGTCATCGCCAGCAAGCGCCTGGCGCTCGACCTGCTGGGCCATGAAGCGGGCGGAATGCAGGAGCGACGCTCGCGACAAGAGAGACGCGTGGAACAGCACGGTCCCACAGCGATCACGATCAGCAACATTACTCGGCGATGACCGTCCACTCGGGTCTGCCATTCCAGACCAGCCTCCAACGCGCGCCGGGAGTTACATCCTGGATGGCGCTCGGCTGGAACGCTACGAGGCACGTTCCGCCATCATGTCGGACAGAGGGGTAGATTAGCCCGCGGGATTCGCTTTCGATGAGCTTGGCCGCAAGCTCCTGCCCATGCCGATAACCAATGCTTGGATCGTCATGGAGGCAGTCGGCGAATTCCGGTCGGTCACGAATGTCGTGAAAGCGTCCGATGAATGAGGCGTGCAGCGCGTGATAAACAGCCTCATCTTCGAAAATGCCGATGTAGCTCAGTTCACGTGTGCGGTGATAAGCAACCTCGGCTATCGCAGTCTGGTCATCAAAGGCCGCATACCAGGCGCCGCGCTGTTCGCCGTTGAAGCGACTGCCCCCCGTTCGAGTGTAGCGAAACGCAGCGTCAATGAAGGTCCGACCCCAGCCTTCGAAGTCGCTTAGCAACGATGGGGAGGACACCCTCGCGCTCGTCTGGCCTTCAAGATCTGCCAGGATGGCCAATTCCGCATCGCTGTCCACCAAGGGACGAAGAACCGGCGGTTTATAATAGCAGGTGGGAACGAGACGGATTGTTCTATGCTGGGCAATCTGTGCGACGGAAGGCATCATATGCCGCCACGGATCGCGTCCACATACTTCCGGCTTTCCAGGATCGCGATCAATCCGCCCTCTTCCATGAAGTCAACAGGTCGGCGGCCCTTGAACAAGGGGCCCTTGTTCGGGAGCGTCGGCCAGCGATCCGCGAGCTGGTCGCTGAAATAGAGGTGCAACGCCTTGTACAGACCAACGATACCGCTGATGCGGACAGTTTGGTCCTTGGTCAGCTTGCCGTTCCATTTTCCACCCCGCATCCGGTTCCAGGTGCGAACTGATTCCTGGACGAGATTGGCCGATTGCGCGTTGCTGACGCCCCACGCGTCCATGACCCGGACGAGCGCCTTTACGGCAACCGCGTCGGGGCGGTCAGGAGCGGCCAAGGGCGCATCCCTAAGCGGCAATGGCATGACGATTTCCTTCCATATGCGCCATTTGGCATAATCTATAATGCCATATGGCGCAAGTGCTGCCTGCCCGGCGATGAAACTGCGGATCATCGGCCGCGAATTTCGATTCTCCCGGTTTCATCGACCCCATGGGGGGAGCCGCACCCTTCTACCATCCGCCCTTCTCGCGCTTGCCGGTGCTTGCTATCTCGCAGCGATGGGGAAAGGGGATCTGGCATCGGCACTGATCGCGGGCGTGCTGGCATGGGCGCCGATCGCGAGCGCGGCGTCTTCGACCCTTCCGCACATCGAGACGCGCAACGCCCGGCACGCGCTGATCGTCGATGACAAGCCGTTCCTCGTACTCGGAGCACAGGCGAACAACTCGAGCAACTACCCGGCGATGCTCGACACGGTATTTCCGGTTCTCGATGAACTTCACGCCAACACGCTCGAAATGCCGGTCGCCTGGGAGCAGCTCGAGCCGGTCGAAGGACAATTCGATTTCAGCTTCGTCGATGCCCTGCTGCAACAGGCGCGCGCGCACCGGAAGCGGCTGATCCTCTTGTGGTTCGGCACTTGGAAGAACACCTCGCCGAGCTACACGCCGGAATGGGTAAAGACCGATCCGACGCGCTTTCCCCTCATGCGCACGAAGGAGGGCCTGGCGCACAACGTGCTGTCGCCGCATTCGCGCTCGACGCTCGAAGCCGACAAACGCGCTTTCGTCTCTCTGATGGCACACCTCAAGGCGGCGGACCCCGATCACACCGTTGTCATGATCCAGGTCGAGAACGAGTCCGGCTCGTACGACCAGCCGCGCGATTACGCGCCCGCGGCCGAGCGCCTGTTCGACGGCCCGGTGCCCGCGGCGCTCGGTCGCAAGGGCACCTGGCGTGACGTGTTCGGTGATCGGGCCGATCGAGCCTTCAACGCCTGGTACACCGCCCGCTACATCGACGAGATCGCCGCCGCCGGAAAAGCGGTGCTGGCCCTGCCGATGTACTGCAACGCCGCCCTGTCGGACCCGTTCGCCGATGCGAAATCATGGGGCGGCGCGAGCGGCGGGCCCGACTGGCCGATGATCGACGTCTGGAAGGCCGCAGCGCCGCATGTCGACCTCGCCGCGCCGGACATCTACACCCGCGACGCTGCGGCCGCGCTCGCCTATCTCGACCGCTACGCCCGTGCGGACAACGCGCTGCTGGTGCCCGAGATCGGCAACGCGCCCGAATATGCCCGCTTCTTCTGGCCCGCGCTCGGCGAAGGCGCGATCGGGTTCTCCCCGTTCGGAATGGATCGCTCGGGCTATTCGAACTACCCGCTGGGCGCGCGCTCGCTCGAAGACGGCGCGATAGGCGCGTTTGCCGCCAAGTTTCGACTCTTCGGGCCGATCGCCGCCGATTGGGCGCAGATTGCCTTCGGGCATCCGACATGGGGGTTCGCCAAGACCGACGATGGCGCGGACCAGTCGCGGACCATGGGCCGCTGGAAGATCACCGCCCGGTTCGGCTTGCCGCAGTTCGGCGAGCCCGAATGGACCTGGCTCAAGTGGGAGCCGTCGTCATGGGCGAAGCAGGCGGTCGGCGGCGGAGTGGTCGCCCAGCTGGGGCCGGACGAATTCCTCGTCGCCGGCGACCATGTGCGCCTGCGCTTTGCCCTTGCCGCTCCGGCGAGGGGCGAAAAGGAGCAGATCCTCAGCGCCGAGGAAGGCACGTTCGTCGACGGCCGGTGGGTCGCTCGTCGCCGCTGGAACGGAGACCAGACCGACTACGGCTTCAACTTCGCCGAGGAACCGGCGCTGCTCAAGGTCAGGCTCGGCACCTATCGCTAGCAGCGGCAGGATCTCAGCCCGGTTTCCTGAATCTCAGCGCGAACTTGTCGGTCTTGCCGCGGATCGATGGATCGAAGACCGCCTTGTCGTGCGGGTCGTCCGGATTGGCCAGCAGGTCGGACTGGCCGTCGAGCTTGAACCCGGCTGCCTCGACCTCGGAAATCGCAGCGGCGGGATCGATCCGGTGGAGCGTCGAGGTCGTCGTCACGCCCGCGCCTTTCGCGGCGGCATGGTCCTCGATGTAGTAGACGCCGCCCGGCTTGAGGGCGGCGAACGCCGCGGCGTTGAGCCCGGGGATGTTCGCCGTCGGCCCGTTATGGAAATCGTGATAGTTCTCGCTGGTCCACACGACGTCCGCCGGCTGCGCAACCTTGAAGCTGCTGAGGTCGGTCGCCGTGATCGTCACGTTGGGATACTGGGCGGCGAGCGCGTTCAGCCCATCCATCGCTCCGGGCCGGTTGGCGAAGCCCGACGGCACCACGGCATAAACGTGACCCTTGGGGCCGACGGTCTTGGCGAGGATGCGGGTGAAGTAGCCCCCGCCCGGCATCAGCTCGACCACCGTGTCGCCCGGCTTCACCCCCACGAACGCGAGGATCTGTGCCGGCTTTCGGTTCGCATCGCGCGCGGTATCGGCCGCAGGGCGCATCGGATCGGCGACGGCCGCGGTGATCGCCGCGGTCGCATCCTGCGCGGCCGCGCTGATCGCGAAGCCGGCGGTGGTCAGCGCGAAAGCCGCCGCGAAGGTCATGCCAAGTCTCATCAAGTCTCTCCCGTGATTGCGGCCGGTTTCCTGACGCCTGGCATCAGTCCGTTGCGGCGCGCCTGAAGCGTTTGGCGGCCTCGCTGGCCTGTTCCTTCTGCTGGTCGTCGCAGTCCGACTGGACGAGATCCTCGATTTCGTCGGCCGCTCGCCTGAGCAGGTGCTTGGCGGCCTTCGCCCTCGCTTCGGCATTGGCCAGCTCGTGCTTGAGGTCTCGTTGCGACTCGTTGTCGGTGGGCATGTCCGGTCCCTCTGCAGTGTCCGAATGCTACCGCAACGGCCCGGCAAGGCAAGCACAGCATTGTATCGCTCAGCCGGTGCTGGCAGCGGGCCGGCGGCCGATGGCGGCGACTTGCAAGGCCAGCGGCACGAACAGCGCGATCATCGCCGCCCCGGCGTACCACGGCGCATCGTGCCCGGCATCGTAGATCAGGCCGAACGCCGGCGGGGCGACGATGCGGCCGAATGCGTTCGAGGCCATCAGCAAGCCCATCACGCTGCCCTGGCGGTCGATCGGCGCGGTCCGCGAGATGAGCGCTCCCGACGACGGAAACGCCAGGCTGTGGCCCATCATCAGCGACCCCATCAGCGCCACGGCGACGAACGATTCGCGCACGATCGGCTGCAGCAGCATGGAGGCCGCGAGCACGACGAGCCCGCCGGTGATCACGAGGCCGTAGCCGAACCGGGTCACCAGCGACTGCAGGAAGAAGAGCTGGATGATCAGTCCGCCCGCGCCGATGGCGATGAAGGCGAAGCCGAGGTCCTCGGCTGTCCAGCCGAAGTTTGCCTTGGTCCACAAGCCATAGACCGCCTCCATCGACGCGAACGCGGCTATGCCGAAGAACGAGATGACGAACAGGCGGAAGAGCAGGCCGTGCGTGACGACATAGCGCAGGGCATCGCCATAGCGCGGCAACGGCGCTGCCTTGCCGAGCGGCGCCCTCGCGTCGCGCAACACCAGCAATGACCATAGGGCGGTTACCGCCGAAAGCCCGGCGGCGGCGAGGATCGGGGCGTGGAAATCGGCCAGATGGGTGCCGGCGCCCGCAAGCAGGCCGCCGAGCACCGGCCCGAAAGCGAATCCCAGCGAGAAGCTGGCGCCGAACAACCCCATCGCCTTCGCCCGCTTCTCGGGCGGCGAGGCGTCGGCGAGGAAGCCTTGCGCGACGCTCAGCGTCCCGCCGAAGAAGCCGTTGACGATGCGAATGGCAATGGCGAGCCACAGGCCGGGCGCATAGGCAAACGCGACGTAAGTGATCGCCGCGCCGGCGGTGGTCGCGATCAGCACCGTGCGCCGGCCCCACTTGTCCGACTGCCGGCCCCAGAAAATCTCGCCGAACACGTTGCCCAGGCTGTAGGCGGCGAACAGCAGGGCGACCTCGAACGCGCCCGCTCCGAAGAGCTTGCCGTAAAACGGCAGCAGCGGCAGGATCAGGCTGAAGCCGGCGATGTTGACGAACACCGCGAACATCAGCGGCAGCATCCGCCGGTAGTCGATCTCACCCGGCATGGCGCGGCTCCGGCAGCCCCTTGACGCCGAGCCCGTCGATCACGAAGCAGCAGCCGTCGTCGGGCGCGGCTTCACGCCCGGGCATGAACGAGGGGTCGATCGTCGGGACGAACAGGCGGTCGAGCTCCGGCCCGAAGAACATCACGCTCGCGGGAATACGCGTCGGAAACGCGATCTCGCGCAGCACCTCGCCTGCCGGGCTGATGCAAAGGACGACGCCGCCTTCGCAAATGGCGCTCCACAGGTTCCCGTCGGCGTCGACAGTCGCCCCGTCGGGAATCGGGCCCCATGGGGAGCTGTCGAAGAACGGCCGGCGGTTGGTCGCGGCGCCGGTTTCGAGGTCGTAATCGTAGGCGTAGATCAGATGGCGCAGGCTGTCGGCATGATAGAAGGTGGTGTTGTCGGGCGACCAGCACGGACCGTTGCCGAGGTGGATGTCATCGTCGAGTTGCGTCAGCCTGCCGTGATCGAGCGAATAGAGCCCTCCCTTGGGTTGCTTCATGGCACGGTGGCTGGTGGCGAACACGAAGCGGCCCGCCCGATCGACCTTGCCGTCCGCCAGTTGCACGTCCCGATCGGGAGGGTCGAGCATGGCGAGCGGCTCGACCGCGCCGGTCTCGAAATCCAGCGTGTGAACTCCGGATCCCAGCGCAACGACGGCGCCGCCGCCTTCACGCAAGGCCATCGAGCCGATGATGTCGGGGACACCCCAGCGCCTGAGAGCGCCGCTCGCCGGTTCCCACCGGAACACCGCCTTCTCGACGATGTCGATGTAGTAAAGCGCCTGTTCGGCTTCATCCCACACCGGCCCCTCGCCGACCTTGCACCTCGGCAAGTCGAGCTTCGTGATCTGCATCCGCGGCCTCTCCCTCTTGCCGCAATCCTAACAGTCGTTACGATTGCGGCAAGAGGGGCCACCCGCGGCGGGAGGATCAAACCATCGCGCCGTGGCAGTGCTTGTACTTGTTGCCCGACCCGCACGGGCAGGGCGCATTGCGGCTGATATCCATGCCGGCGTAGGGATTGTTCGAGTCCGCCCCGCCGGAGGATTCGGCGGCGAAGGCGCTGCCGGCGAGCGCGCCGAACAGCTCGGGAATGCGCTCCGAGCCGTCGCCATCGTTCGAATCGTCGGCCCCGGTGAACGGGTCGATATGGCCGGTCAGGAAATCCGGCAGCTCGGGCAGGCTCATCGGCGGCGGCGGAGCAAGCCGCAGCTGGCTCGTCATCAAGATGCGCGTCACGTCCTCGCGAATGTCCTCGAGCATGGTCTCGAACAGGCCGAAGGCTTCCTGCTTGTACTCGTTGATCGGCTGCTTTTGCGCATAGGCGCGCAGGAACACGACCTGCCGCAGCGCATCGAGCGTCGCCAGGTGTTCCTTCCAGTAGAAGTCCAGCCGGTCGAGCAGGATCTGCTTTTCGACCTGGCGCCAGATCGATTCGTCGCCCTCGGCCATCTTGTCGGCCATCAGCTTGTCGGTCATCGCGACCAGCCGCTCCTCGATCATCTCGGGCTCGACCGCCTCTTCCTGCAGCCAGTCCTCGAACGGCGCCTCGAAGCCGAGCACGTTGAGCACTTTGGCCTTGAGCCCCTCGATATCCCACTGCTCGGGGTACGATCCGGGCGGGCAGGCGGCGCCGACCATCGCGTTGATCGCGTCGTGACGCATGTCGAGCACGACGTCGTCGACCCGCTCGGCATCCATGATGTCGGCGCGCTGCTCGTAGATCACCTTGCGCTGGTCGTTCATCACGTTGTCGTATTCGACGACCTGCTTGCGCACCTCGTAGTTGCGCGCCTCGACCTTCTTCTGGGCGGTCTCGATCGCCTTCGAGAGCCACTTGCTGCCGATCGCCTCCCCATCGGCAAGGTTCGAGTTCATCATCCGCGCGAACAGCGTGTCAGGCCCGAAGATGCGCAGGAGGTCGTCCTCGAGGCACAGGTAGAAGCGAGACAGGCCCGGGTCACCCTGGCGGCCCGAGCGACCGCGCAGCTGGTTGTCGATACGCCGGCTCTCGTGCCGCTCGGTGCCGAGCACGAACAGGCCGCCGGCTTCGAGCACTTTCGCCTTCTCGGCCGCGACCTCGGCCTTGATCCTTTCGATCGCGGCATCGCGCTCGGGGCCTTCGGGCATCTCGCCGAGCTCGTCCTGGATGCGGAACTCGATATTGCCGCCGAGCTGGATGTCGGTGCCGCGGCCGGCCATGTTCGTGGCGATGGTCACCGCGCGGAGGCGGCCGGCCTGCGCGACGATATGCGCTTCCTGCTCGTGGAAACGGGCATTGAGCACCGCGTGCTTGACGCCCTCCTTTTCGAGATAGCCCGAGAGCAGCTCCGACTTCTCGATCGACACAGTGCCGACCAGCACCGGCTGGCCGATCTCCTGCTTCTCGCGGATCGACCTGGCGATCGCCTGGAACTTGTCGGCGGTGTTCTTGTAGAACTCGTCTTCCTCGTCGACGCGCGCGACCGGCTCGTTGGTGGGGATTTCAACGACATTGAGCTTGTAGATTTCCCAGAACTCCGCCGCCTCGGTGGCGGCGGTGCCGGTCATGCCGGAGAGCTTGGGATACATGCGGAAGTAGTTCTGGAACGTGATCGTCGCCATCGTCTGGTTTTCGGGCTCGATCTGCACCCCTTCCTTGGCCTCGACCGCCTGGTGCAGGCCGTTCGACCAGCGGCGCCCTTCCATCATGCGCCCGGTGAACTCGTCGATGATGACGACCTTGCCGTCCTTGACGATGTAATCGATGTCGCGCTTGAAGATGATGTTCGCCTTCAGCGCCTGGTCGAGATGGTGGACGACCTGGGTGTTCTCGATGTCGTAGAGGTTCTCGGTCGCGAGCAGGCCGGCGGCGGCGATCCGTCGCTCGATCTCCTCGTTGCCGTCCTCGGTCAGGGTGACTGTGCGCTGCTTCTCGTCGACTTCGTAGTATTCCGGCTCGAGCGTCTTCACGACCTGGTCGAGCGAAATGTACAGCTCGCTCTTGTCCTCGGTCGGGCCGGAGATGATCAGCGGCGTGCGCGCCTCGTCGATCAGGATCGAATCGACCTCGTCGACGATCGCGAAGTTGAACGGCCGCTGCACCTGCTGCGCGCGCTCGTGCTTCATGTTGTCGCGCAGGTAGTCGAAGCCGAATTCGTTGTTGGTGCCGTAGGTCACGTCGGCGGCATAGGACGCGCGCCGCTCGTCTTCCGACATGTTCGGAACGATCACGCCCACGGTCAGGCCGAGGAACTGGTGGATGCGGCCCATCCACCCGGCGTCGCGCGTGGCGAGGTAATCGTTGACCGTGACGACGTGGACGCCCTTGCCCTCGATCGCGTTGAGGTAGGTGGCGAGCGTGGCGACCAGCGTCTTGCCCTCGCCGGTCTTCATCTCGGCAATCTCGCCGCGATGGAGCACTATGCCGCCGACCATCTGCACGTCGAAGTGGCGCATGCCGAGGGTGCGAATCGAGGCTTCGCGCACGGTGGCGAAGGCTTCGGGCAGGATATCGTCGAGCGTCTTGCCCGCGGCGAGCTGGTCGCGGAACTTCTGCGTCTGGGCCCTCAGCTCCTCGTCGCTGAGCGCCTGGATCTGCGGCTCGAGCGCGTTGATGGTGGCGATCGTCCGGTCGAGCGAGCGGACATAACGGTCGTTGGCGGAGCCGAAAATGGCTTTGGCAATGGTGCCGAGCATGGCGAATTCCAGTCTTGCGAATGCAACGTGCAGCCGCGCGGAACGGTCCGGAGCGCAGCTAAAATGGCGAGAGGTTGGCTGGCGCTATTCGAGCGCGCGGTCGGCCTTCAGCATTACCGGCGGCAGAACCACCGGCGGCAGCGGATGCGGACACGGCTTCTGCACGTCGTCCTTGCTCGGCGGCTGCGGCATGTAGGCCGGGCCGGCGCTGGGGATCGTGCATTTCGCGGTCGCCTCGGTCGTGGCGACGAGCCGCACGCTCGCCACTTCGCTCGCGCTCGCCTGCGCCGGCACGCCGGCGGAAACCAGCCCGGTCAGGATCGCAAGCACGGTGAGCAGTTGGCGCAGCATGTCGCGTCTAAATAGCAACGATTGCGCGCGTGTCCATGCAATCTGCGACACTTGTCAGGCGCGATTGTCGCGCGCGGCTCGATTGCCTATGCGCGAGAGGGCCATGGACCCTAAGCGCTCGCCCCTTGCCGTACCCTTTCCCGCCATCCCGCCGATTGCGGGAGCGACACCGCGCATCGCCCGGGCCCACTACAAGGACTGGGACCGCTGCGACCTCACATTCGTCGAGCTCGCCGAGGGAACGAGCGTCGCGGGCATGTTCACGCGCAACGTGTGCTGCTCGCCCGAGGTCGAAATGGGCCGCGAGCAGGTTCGACTCGGCCGCGCGCGGGCGCTGGTGGTCAATGCCGGCAACGCCAACGCCTTCACCGGCTACCGCGGACGCGAGGCGGTCGAGCAGATCATGGCGCAAGTGGCGCAACATCTCGCGTGCGAGCCGAGCGACGTCTTCGTTTCCTCGACCGGGGTGATCGGCGTGCCGCTGCCGAAAGACAAGGCGCGCGCCGGTGTCGCCGCGGTCCTCGAATCGCCTCAGTGCACGTGGGAGGAAGCAGCGGCAACAATCGGAACCACCGATACTTTTGCCAAGGGCGCCATGGCCACGGCGATTGTCGGAGGAAAGGCCGTCACGCTTGCGGGAATCGTCAAGGGCAGCGGCATGATCGCGCCCGACATGGCGACGATGCTCGGCTACGTCTTCACCGACGCCGCGGTCGAGGCAGGCTTCCTGCAACGGCTGCTCACCGCAGCAGCGGCCGACACCTTCAACTGCATCACGGTCGACAGCGACACCTCGACCAGCGACACGGTGCTGGCATTCGCGACGGGTCAGGCGGGCCATGCGCCGCTGGCTTCGTTCGACGATGCCGGGGCGGACGCCTTTGCCGCCGCCCTGCACGACGTTTGCCGCCAGCTCGCCCGGCTGGTGGTGCGTGACGGCGAGGGAGCGCAAAAGTTCATCGAGGTGCGTGTCACCGGCGCCGTCAGCGACGAGAGCGCGCGCCGCATCGGCCTTGCCGTGGCCAATTCACCGCTGGTCAAGACCGCCATCGCCGGCGAGGACGCCAACTGGGGCCGCGTGGTCATGGCTGTCGGCAAGGCCGGCGAGCCGGCCGACCGCGACAAGCTGTCGATCGGCTTCGGCGGCACCTGGGCCGCACGCGACGGCCAGCCCCTGGCCGACTACGATGAAGGCCCCGTGGCCGCCCACCTCAAGGGGCGCGAGATCGCTATCGAGGTCGATCTCGGCCTCGGCGAGGGCCGCGCGACGATTTGGACCTGCGACCTCACGCACGGCTACATCGCGATCAACGCCGATTACCGCTCGTGAGCGACATCGCGGCCTTTCACCAGGCGATGCACGCGTTGCTGCAACAGGTCTCGCAGAAGGCGATCCTGCCCTACTACCAGTCGCTCGCCGAGCACCACGTCTCGCCGAAGGAAGCCGGCGACGTCGTCACCATCGCCGATCATCTCGCGGAAGAAATGCTTGCCGAGGGGCTGACGAAGATCGCCGACCTGCCGGTGGTCGGCGAGGAAGCCGCCTACGCCGACGAATCGGTGTTCGATCGGCTGACAGGCGATTGCTGGATCGTCGATCCGCTCGACGGCACGCGCAACTTCGCGCGCGGGGCCCCGCCGTTCGGCATCCTCATCGCCATGGCCCAGGGCGGCGAGGCTCACACCGGGTGGATCTACGACGTGCTCACCGGCCGCTTGTGCATCGCCCATCGCGGCAAGGGGGCGTTCGTCGACGGCGAGAAGATCGCGGCGCGCCCGACCGGGCAAGCCAGGCCGGTTGCGGCGGTCTCGCTGCTGTTCATGGACATGGCGAAGCGCGACGGCGTGCTGGCGGGGATCGGCGATCACTACCGCCTCGTCGACGTGCCATGGTGCGCCGCCGAGCAGTACCCGCGCCTGGCGCTCGGCGTGAACGACGTTTCGCTGTTCGAGCGGACGCTGCCGTGGGACCACGCCGCCGGCGCGCTGTGGCTCAACGAGGCGGGCGGGCGGTGCGCCCGCCTCGACGGCTCGGCCTACCGGGTGGACGACTGGCAGCGAAAGGGGCTGCTCGGGGCCGCCAGTCCCCAACTGTGGGACGAAATGGCGCAAAGGCTGGCGGAGCTGCCGGATTGAGCCTCGCCGGCACGGAGAGGATCCGACGCTAGATCACGCTCTCAAGCCATCCCTTGAGCTGGCTCTTCGGCGCGGCGCCGAGCTTGTGGGCGACCGGCTTGCCGTCCTTGAACAGCACCATCAGCGGGATCGACTGGACGCCGATCTGGCCGGGGACTTGCGGGTTCTCCATGATGTCCATCTTGGCGATGGTCACACGGTCACCGAGTTCTTCGGCAATCTCCTCGAGCGCAGGGGCGATCATCTTGCACGGCCCGCACCAGTCGGCCCAGAAATCGACCAGCACCGGGGTCGAGGAATCGAGCACGTCGGCCTGGAAGCTGGCATCGGTCACGGCTTTGGTGGGCATCGAGGGACTCCTGCTATTTCCGCCAATCTAGGGCCGCGGCACGCGGTTGCAACGGCTCACCGGGCAAAGCTTTCCTCGCGCTCCGCCAATCCGGCCTTGTGCTGCTCGATCACGTCTGGCGGGATCGGCACGAGGAGGGGTGCCTGCGTGTAGAGGACCGCGGTCGCGATTTCCCGGCCCGGATAAATGGCTTCGAGCGCCATGGCATAGGCGGCCATCTGCCTCAGCGTGGCCAGGGGCACCCCGTCGAGGCCGGACGGCGGCCGACGAGCGGTCTTGAAATCGACCACCAGCACACGCTCGCGCCCGATCAGCAGCCGGTCCGCCGTGCCGGCAATGACCTGGCCACCGACCGTCGCGGCAAGGGGCGCTTCGGCCAGGGCGGCGGGCGAGAACAGGGCCTGCCAGCCGGGCTCCGACAGCACCGCCAGAGCGGACCGGAGCATGGCCTCGCGCTCGCTCTCGGCCACCTCGCCGGCCTGTCGCGCCAGCCACGCGCGCGCCCTGCCCTCGCGCTCTTGCGGGGCGAGCTCGGGCAGGCGTTCGAGCAGCTTGTGAATGAGCACGCCGCGCCGGGCGGCAAACGCGTCCGCGCCCGGCGGGAACGGCGGCTCGGCGCTTTCGTCCTGCCCCGCCGACGAGGGCGCCAGCGGCCGCGGCGGGCGTGGCTCGGGGCCGATCGGCGTGGTCGCCCACAGCGGAAGGGGCTTGCGGTGGGGCTCGGCGGCGTCTGTCGCCGGCGCGATCACGCCTGCGCCCATGCCGCGAACATGCCGCGCGCCCCAGATCTCGTCGACCGCAGGTTCCCCGTCGAACAGCGGCTTCAGGCGGGCATACCAGCTGTCGGGCGCCGGCTCCTTCTCCCCCTTGAGCAAGGCGCCGCCAACGAACAGGGCCTCCTCGGCGCGCGTCATCGCGACGTAAAGCAGCCGCCAATGCTCCTGCCGCTCGGCGGCCGCCGCTTCTGCTTCGGCAGCGGCGATCCGGCCGACCTTTTCCTCCTTCGCGAGGTCCGGCAGCGGCACCGTCCGGCCACCGCCGCCGGGCAGTTCCTCGGCCAAGGCGAGCCCGCGCGTCGGCGAGCGGTCGGGATTGCCGGTCGCATCGGCCAGAATCACGATCGGCGCCTGCAGGCCCTTAGAGCCGTGCACGGTCATCACCCGCACCAGCCCTTCACCGGCACCCGCCTCGCGCTTCAGCTCGCCCTCGCCGGCATCGAACCACTGAATGAAGCCCTCAAGGCTCGGCGTGTGGGTACCGGCGTAGGCCAGCGCGGCGTTGAGCAGCTCGTCGACCGGATCGTTCGCCTCGCGCCCCAGGCGCGAGACCAGCTTGCGCCGGCCTTGCCACGGCCCGACCAGCAGCCAGTGCAGCAGCGCCTGCGGCGGCTCGAAATCGGCGCGGGCGAGGAGCGTCCGCAGTTCATCGGCGACGCGCATCGCCTCTGGCTCATCGCTGCGCCGCAAGTGATCCCACAGCGTCACGTGCTTGTCGCGGTAGCCGTGCTCGAGCAGCTGCTCCTGCGTCCATCCGATCAGCGGCGAGACCAGCAGACAGGCGAGGCTGAGATCATCGAGCGGCTGCGCGGCGAAGCGCAGGGCAGCCATCAGGTCCTTGACCGCCAGCGGCGCGCCGAGCCGCAACCGGTCGACGCCGGCAACGGGCACGCCGGCTGCGTGCAACCGCGCGACAATCAGGCCGGCGAGCTCGCGCCGCTTGCGCACCAGGACCATGATGTCCCCGGGCCCGGCGCGGCGTTGATGACCCTTCACCAGCACGAACCCGTCGCGCAGCCAGGCTTTCACCTGCGCCGCGATGTTGTCCGCCATGGTCCGCTCGGGGCCGGGCAGCCAGCTGTCGGGCGCTTCGGGTTCGTCCTCCTCGTCCGCGTCCTCGCCGCCGACGGGGTGCCAGAGCGTCACGAGGCCGGGCCGTTCATCGCCCCTGTGCGGCTCGGGCGGCTCATGCAGGCCGAACGATTCGTGGCCGATAGCCTCCAGCGCCTCATCGACGAAATCGAGCACCGGCTGCGCGGTGCGGTACGATCGACCGAGCCCGAGATCCCTCAACTGGCGGGCGTCGGGATCGTTGGCCGCCACACCGGCCATCGCTTCGGCAAAGCGTCGCTTCGCTGCTTCGAAGTGCTCGGGACTGGTACCCTGGAAGCGAAAGATCGCCTGCTTGTAGTCGCCGACCGCGAACACGGTGCGCAGCTTGTCGTCGCGTTGCCCGGCGCCGACGAAGAACTCGTCGGTCAGGGCGTGGATGATGTCCCACTGCGCTTCGTTTGTGTCCTGCGCCTCGTCGATCAGGATGTGGTCGAACTGGCGGTCGAGCTTGAAGCGAATCCAGTCGGTCATCTCCTTCCTGGTCAGGAGCGCGGCCGCCTGGCGGATCTGGTCGTCGAAGTCGATCAATCCCTCGCGCGCCTTGGCCTCGTCCCACGCGAGGGCGAAACGCCGGCCGACGGTGAGCGCCGGAACGAGCATGTCGGCCAGGGCGAGACGTGCGACCTGCTCGCGGATCGCCTCCAGCGATTGGCGCACGCGCTCGACCATGGCGGCATAATCGGCGTCGAGCTTGGCGAGATTCTTCAGCCACTTCGGCTCGCCCTTCTGGGTGAAGAGGGCTTTGGTCAGCTCCGCGCAGCCATCGACGCGCGCTTGCCCCTTGCCCGCCAGCCACGCCTCGATCGCAGCGATGCACTTCTCTGCCGACGAAGCGCCCCACGCCCGGTTGATCTCGAGGCACCGCTTGAGGGCCGCACAATCGAACACGTCGTCGTCGCACAAGGCGACAATGCTCTCCGGCCCCGCATCGGGCGCGATCCCGATCAATTGCCGCACGCGATCGTCGAGCGGCTCCTGCCAGCTTCCTGGACCCAACCACATGGCGCGCGCTTCGGCGCAACGCATCAGCCACTGGCGCGCGCCGTCCGGGCCCCAGCGCACGCTGAGCATCTCGAGCGCTTCGAGCAGCCGGCCTTCGCGGCGCTCCTCCCACTCGATCAGCAGGTCGGCGAGGATGCGATGGGCGAGCAGGTCGCGGTCGCGATCCTCCATCGGCTTGGTGCCGGGGATCAGGCCCGCCTCCTCGGGGAAGGCGGCGAGCAGCCATTGCGAGAACGCATGGATCGTGTCGATCCGCAGGCCCCCGCCGGGACAATCGAGCACTTGGGCGAACAGGGCGCGGGCGCGGGCGATGGTCTCCAAATCGGCCCTCTCGCCGATGCTGGCGAGGTCCCGCGCAAGCTCCGCCTCCGGCATGCGCACCCAGTTCGCCAGCACCTCGTTGACCCGCGTCGCCATCTCCGCCGCGCCGGCCCTGGTGAATGTGAGGCACAGGACCTGCTCCGGCGCGACTCCCCTGGTCAGCAGCAGCCGCAACACCCGCGCCGAGAGCACCTGCGTCTTGCCCGTGCCCGCCGAGGCCGACAGCCATACGCTGTCGCGCGGATCGACCGCTTGCGTCTGCTCGTCCCTCAGCGGATGAACTTGTCCCGGGTTGCCTGGACCGCTCATGGCCGAGCTCCCCGCCCGAGCCATTCGTCGAGCCGCATGAGCTGGTCGAAAGTATCGTAGCCCGGCGCGTTCGGATTGAGTCGCGCGGTGAAGGGCTGGTCGCCGAGAATCCAATAGTCGAGCGCCTCGTCGAGATAACGCTCGGCTTCCGGCAGGAAGTCATCGGGCGCGATGCCCTTGCGCTTGCCGTCGACGAGGATCGGTGTCGTGCAATAGCCAAAGCCCGTCTCGCTCTTGCTCGACTTGCCGAGCGACCAGTATTCGAACGCCACCGGCTCGCCCTGCAGCCCTTCGAACCCCCCGCACCGCGCCATCAGCCCGATCGTGCCGAGCTGCAGCGCAAAGCCATCGATCACCTGCTGCGCGCTCGGCGGGCCGCCGGTCTTGTAGTCGACGATCGCCAGGGTGCCGTCCTCGAAGCGGTCGATGCGGTCGGCCTTGCCGAAGATCTCGACCCCGCGGTGCTCCATCTTGCCCCATGCCTCGAACAACACAGGCTTGCGGCCCGGGTCGGCGGCAATGGCCTGCTCGATCCATTCGAGCGCCTTCGTGAGCCGCGGACGCCACAAGGCGCGCATGAGCGGGTGGTGGTTCATCCGCATGAGCACCTCGTCAGCCACCTCGGCCATCGGGCGCCCGGTCTTGTGCCAGCTTTCGAGCACCTCGTGCGCCGCGGTTCCGCGCCACGCAGCCGAAGGCTCGGCGTCGAGCGGATCGAGCGGCTTCAGCCGCAGGATCGCCGAGGCGTAGAACTGGTACGGGTCGGAGCGCAGACGGTCGAGCGCGGTGACGCTGATGGCCACCTTGCGTTGCGCAGCGCTTGGGCGCGGTTCGGGGCGCGGATAGGGCGGCGCAGGATCGCCGTCGTCGAGCGAGCGGGCGAGCGCGAGCGTCTCGCCATCGGTGCTCTCGCCGACCGCCTTGCGGCCGAGCAAGGCCTTGACACGCAGCAGGAAACGCGAGGGGATC
>Ga0207690_10000230_pt1 | contig 41628 bp, 46 predicted proteins | sample KBSC23metaG_FD_184315 | JGI IMG/M metagenome (GOLD analysis project Ga0207690, IMG submission 184315) | Corn rhizosphere microbial communities from Kellogg Biological Station, Michigan, USA - KBS C2-3 metaG (SPAdes) (version 2) | ecosystem: Host-associated > Plants > Roots > Rhizosphere > Soil ... | reverse complement strand
AGAGCGCGGCGGCGTCGGCCGTCACGTTGGGCCGGCTCTCGTAGATGATGGCGATGACGCCGATGGGCGTGCGCACGCGGGCGATGTCGAGGCCGTTGGGGCGGTCCCAGCGGTCCATCTCCGCGCCCAACGGGTCGTGGATGGCGGCGACGGTTTCCAATCCCTTGGCCATGGCCTCGATGCGCGCCTCATCGAGCTGCAGGCGGTCGATCATGGCCGGGGCGAGGCCTGCGCCTTTCGCATCGGCGACGTCGCGGGCGTTGGCGGCGAGGATCGCGGCGGCGTCCTCGCGGACCGCCTTGGCCATCTCCGCGATGGCGTGGGTGCGGGTCTGGGCGTCAGCCAGGCGCAGGGCCGCGGCGGCCTTTCTGGCCTCGCGTCCCATCGCGCTCATCTGCGCCGGCAAGCTCACGCCCACGTCGTCCACTCGGACCCCATATGCTCAGACTGAGCCTTACCTAGCCGGTTTGTGACAACCAGGGCTAGATCGTTCGCGCGTGCGCGCCGGACCGAGCTCCGATATGCAGGGTGCCCCATGGACGCCTTTCCCGCCTTCTTCCCGCTTTCCGGCCGGACCGTGGTCATCGCCGGCGCCGGCGAGGCGGCGGAGGCCAAGGCGCGGCTGTTCGAGGGCTCGCCGGCGACCGTGAAGCGGTTGGACGGCGAGGCCGCCCTCAGCCCTGCGGCCTACGCGGGCGCGGCTCTGGCGTTCGTGGGTTCGTCCGATGACGCCTTCGCCGAGGCGGCCGCGGGCGCTGCGCGCGCCGCGCATGTGCCGGTCAACGTCGTCGACCGCCCGCAATTCTGCGACTTCACGACCCCGGCCCTGATCGACCGGGGCGAGGTGGTGGCGGCGATTGGCACCGGCGGCGCGTCGCCGATGCTGGCGACCCTGCTGCGCCACGACATCGAGACCCGCGTGCCGCCGGGCGCGGGGCGGGTGGCCGCGCTCTTCGCGGGGCTGCAGGACGAGGTCCGCAAGGCCTTGCCCGAGCCGCATCGCCGCCGCGCCTTCCTGCGCGCCGCGCTGACCGGGCCGGCGGCGGAGGCGGCCATGCGCGGCGACCAGGCGCTGGCCATCCGCCTGCTGCGCGAGGCGCTGTCGCGCGACCTGCCGGGCGCGGGCATGGTGCAGTTCATCGACGCGCGCGGGCCGGCCGACCTCCTGACGCTGCGCGCGGCGCGCGCGCTCGCGGCCGCCGACGTCCTGGTCTGCGACGCCGAGGCCCACGCCGAGGTGCTGGAGCTCGCCCGCCGAGACGCCGAGCGCACCGGCCCGCAGACGCCGGAGCGGCTGGCCGAGCTCGCCGCCCAGGGCCAGCGCGTCGCGCGGCTGATCGTCGGCGCCTCGTGGCGCACCGAGCAGGCGGCGCTGGACGCCGCGGGAGTCGAGACCGAGGTCCTGCCGATCGCCGGCTGAGCCCTGTGAGGCCTATCCCGTGATGGCGCGGTCGCGGGTCTCCGGCAGCAGGAAGAGCGTCACCACCACCGAGATCAGGGTGAAGGCGAAGGGGTACCAGAGGCCGGAGTAGATATCGCCCACCGCCGCCACGATGGCGAAGGCGGTGAACGGCACGAAGCCGCCGATCCAGCCGGTGCCGATGTTGTAGGGCAGCGACATGCCGGTGTAGCGGATGCGGGTCGGGAAGAGCTCCACCAGGCAGGCGGCGATCGGGCCGTAGAGCGCGGTGGCGGCGATCACGAAGACCAGCAGGACGCCGAACGCCCCGGCGAGGTTCATCCGTTTCGGGTCCGCCTTGGCCGGGTAGCCGGCACGGGCGAGGCCGTCCTTGATCTTGCCCTCGATGCTTGCCCGGATCGCCTTGGCGACGTCCTTGGGCAGGCCGCGCGCATCGATCGAGGGGATGGTCGCCATGCCGACCCGCACCATGGCCGGCTGGCCGGGCGCTGCGGGCTCGTTGACGTAGGACACGCCGGCGTTGGCGAGCGCGCTCTTGGCAATGTCGCAGGAGGAAGTGAAGGACGCCTTGCCGATCGGGTCGAACTGCAAGGCGCAGTCGGCCGGGTCGGCGATCACCGTGACCGGCGTGCGCGCCTGCGCCTCGGCAAGCGCGGGGTTGAGGGTGGTGGCCAGCAGGTGGAAGGCGGGGAAATAGGCGATCAGCATAAGGGTCATGCCGAACAGCATCACCGGCTTGCGGCCGACCTTGTCGGAGAGCCAGCCGAAGACGACGTAGCCCACCGCACTGACCGCGGCGGCGGCCATCATCAGGGCGTTGACGGTGGCCGGGTCCACCTTCAGGAACTTCTCCATGAAGGTCTGGACGTAGAAGAAGGCGGTGTACCAGACGGCCCCTTGCGCCGACATGATGCCGAACAGCGCCAGCAGCACGATCTTGAGGTTCTTCCACTGGCCGAACGCCTCGGCGTAGGGCGCGGTCGAGCCGCCGCCGGCCGCCTTCATGGCCGCGAAGGCGGGGCTCTCGGCGAGCTTCAGGCGCATGTAGATGGAGATCGCCAGCAGGCCCGCCGAGAACAGGAACGGGATGCGCCAGCCCCAGGCGTCGAAGGCGGTGGGCCCGAACGCCTTGCCGAGCACGAGGCGCGCCAGCAGGATCACCAGCAGGGCTGCAAACAGGCCGAACGCCGCGGAGGTCTGCACCCATCCGGTGGTGCGGCCGCGTGCGCCGGGCGGCGCGTGCTCGGCGACGTAGATCGCCGCCCCGCCGTATTCTCCGCCGAGCGCGAAGCCCTGGATGATGCGCATCAGGAGCAGCAGGGCCGGGCTCGCGATCCCCGCCGTGGCGTAGCTGGGCAACAGGCCGATGGCGACGGTGGCGCCGCCCATCAGGATCACGGTGACCAGGAAGGCGCCCTTGCGCCCGACCCGGTCGCCGATGCGGCCGAACACCAGGGCGCCGATCGGGCGGAACAGGAAGCCGGCGCCGAACAGGGCCAGTGCGGCGGCGATGCCGGCGGTCTCCGGCAGGCCGGAGAAGAAGGTCTTCTGGATGACCCCGGTCAGGCTGCCGAAGACGAAGAAGTCGTACCACTCGAAGGTGGTCCCGGCGGACGACGCGGCCACCACGGTTCGCAGGCTGGCGCCCTTGGCCGGCGCCGTCGCGGCGTCAGCGGCGATCTCCGCCATACTCAATTCCTCCCCGGACTCAGGCGAAGGCTTAGCATCTTCGCGCGCGCCGGTAAGGCCTCCTCTCCCCGCGAGCGGGGAGAGGAGCTTTTCCTAGCAGGTCTTGTGCTTGGGGTTGCCGGGGATGGCGGGGAGGGCGTGGATGTAGGCGGCGATGGCGGCGAGGTCGGCGTCGCTCATCTGGCTGGTCGAGGCGATGACGTCCCTCATGCCTTCCGGCTCGTTGAAACACTTGTCGGTTCCGGATTTCAGGAAGTCCGCGATGTCTTGTTCGCTCCAGTCGCCGATCCCGTCCTTGTGAGGCGTGATGTTGCTGGCGAAGCGGCCGCCGGCCTCGAGGTTCGGGGCGCCGGCGTAGAGCTTGGCTTCCTCGACGCCGCCCAGCGCGTTGCGCGGCGTGTGACACTCGGCGCAGTGGGCGGGGCCCTCCGAGAGGTAGGCCCCGCGGTTCCAGGCCGCGGAGTGTTTCGGATCGGCCGTGAACTCGTGCGGCTTGAAGTAGAGCAGCTTCCAGAAGCCGACGGCGGGCCGCAGGCTATAGGGGAACTTGAGTTCGTGCGGCGCGGTCGGCGTCGCCACGGCCGGCAGGGTCTTGATGTAGGCGAAGAGGTCGCGGACGTCGGACGTCTTCATCAGGCTGTAGGCCGAATAGGGGAAGGCCGGATAGAGGTGCTCGCCGTGGCGGCCCGTTCCGCGCTTCATGGCGTCGACGAACTGGAGTTCGGTCCAGGCGCCGACGCCGTACTTCGGGTCGGGCGTGATGTTGGGCGTGACGAAGGTCCCGAAGGGCGACTTCAGCTTCAGGCCGCCGGCCAGGTGCTTGCGATCGTCCTGGCCGGGCGTCGCGTGGCAGGCCGAGCAGTTGCCGGCGATGAACATCGCCTCGCCGTTGGCCAGATCCGGATGATAGCCGGCGGCGAGCTCGGACGCCGGCAGCTTCTTCGGCGCGGTCAGGAACCACAGCGCCACCAGCACGACCAGGGCGAGCACGCCCACGACGATCAAACCACGCCTAAGCATTGCGCCCCCGCTGTCCGCCCCGTGACGCCCGCTTAGGCCTTTTTCTTTTTCATGCGATAGACGTCATGGCAGGACTTGCAGGTGTCCCCCAGCGCCTTGAACGCCGGCTTGAAGGTGGCGGCGTCCTTGGCCTTTTCGGCGGCGAGCGCCAGTGCGCCCATCTCGGTCAGGCGCTTGTCGAAGTCCGCCCGGTTCTGCCAGATCTTCGGATCGGCCTCGGTCTTGGGGTCGTTGGCGCTGTTGGCTGGGTAGAGGCCCTTCAGCTTCTTGGCGTCGGCGGACACGCCGTCCATCAGGCCCTTGACCTTGGCGGGGTCGAATGGCGTCGCAGCCGAGGTGAAGGCCGCCGATTCCTTCATCGTCTGGCCGACGTGCTTCATTGTGGCCTGCCGCGCTTCGACGGGGTTGCCGGCGGACACGGCGGCGTAGGCGACGGACATCGCGAGGCCGAATCCGGCGGCCGCGGCCCAGACAACAGTACGAGAACGCTGCATTCAAAGCTCCGGAGTGCGCCCGCGACGGGCGGGCGTGTGAGTGGTCCTGGTCGAGGTCCCCTTAAGGCGAAGCAGAGCTAGCATCGCCTCTGCCGGGCCTCAACCTTTCAGGCTCATGAGATAGTCGGCGATGGCCTTGGCGGAGGTCTCATCGCTGGCCCCCGGATAGTCCATCTTGTTGTCGGGGATGGTCTTGGCCGGATCGAGGATGAAGGCCTTCAGGGTGTCGGCGTTCCAGACGACGCTCGAGGCCTTCATGGCGTCGGAATAGTCGAAGTCCGGAACCGAACCCGCCTTGCGGCCGCCAATGCCGAACAGGTTGGGGCCCAGCGACGGGCGGGCGCCCGCGGTGGTCTCGTGGCAAGCCTGGCAAACGGCGAAGTCGCCGGGGGGCGTCGCAGCGGCGGCGGGCGCCGCCGCGGCCGGAGGCGTCTCGGCCGGGGGCGTCGCAGCCGGCGGCGTCGCGGCAGGGGGCTCAGCGGCAGGCGGCTGGGCGGGCGCGGCCAGCACGGCGGTTGCGGCGGCCGCGGCGGCGATCAAGGCGCCCACCGCGAAGGAACGTCTCGGCGACATGGGGACGAAGGGCATCTCAACTCCTGGGGCCACGGTTCGCCGCAGGCTTAGCATCGGTTTGCGCGCCGGTGGAAGGCTCAGGCGGCTTCGGTCTCGGGCGCGACTTCCGCGGGCGCGCTCAGCCGGGCGATCTCGCGCAGCAGGACGCCGGGCGAGATGGGCTTTCCGACCACCCCATCCATGCCGGCGTCGAGGTAGGCGCGGCGCTGGTGGGCCAAGACGTTGGCGGTCAGCGCCACGATCGGGATTCGGGCCGCCGCGCCGCCCAGGGCGCGGATGCGGCGCGCGGCCTCCAGGCCGTCGATGCCCGGCATCTGCACGTCCATCAGGATCAGGTCGAAGTCGCCACGCCCGGCAGCCTCGACGCCGAGATAGCCGTCCTCGGCCGTGGCGACGCTCGCGCCCAGGCTCTCCAGCAGCTTGCTGGCGATCATGCGGTTGGTCGGATTGTCCTCGACGACCAGCACCCGCAGGCCGTCCAGCACCGGCTCCATGGTTTCGGACGACGGGGCCAGCGCCTGAGTGGGCTCGGCCATGACCTCCAGCCAGAAGGTCGAGCCCACGCCTTCCTCCGAGGTGAAGCCGACGGCGCCGGACATCATCTCCGCCAGCTTCTTGGTGATGGCCAGGCCCAGGCCCGAGCCGCCGAACTTTCGGGTGGTGGAGGCGTCGCCCTGGTCGAACCGCTGGAAGACGCGGTCCTGCGCGTGCGCCGGGATGCCGACCCCGGTGTCGATCACGTCGAAGCGCAGGAAGCCGGGCCGTGGGCTCTTGCAGCGCACGGTGACCGAGCCGCGTTCGGTGAACTTCACCGCGTTGCCAACGAGGTTGAACAGCGCCTGGCGCAGGCGCACCGGATCGGCCCGCACCCAGCCCACGCCCGGGTCGGCGTCGAACCGCAGGATCAGGCCCTTGCCCTCGGCCTGCGGGCGCAGCAGTCGCACGACGCCCTCCAGCAGGGCCCTGGGTTCGAGGGCGTCATAGGCCAGCTCCAGGTGGCCCGCCTCGATCTTGGAGAAGTCGATCACGTCATTGAGCAGCTCGGCCAGCATCTGGCCGCAGGACAGCGCCTCGTCGAGCATGTGGCGGCCGTCTTCGGTGAGCTTCTCGGCCTTCAGCAAGTGCAGCACGCCCAGGACGCCGTTCATCGGCGTGCGGATCTCGTGGCTCATGTTGGCGAGAAAGGCAGCCTTGGCCTCGGCGGCCGCCTCGGCGGCGCGCTGGGCCTCCAGGAGCGCGATCTCCTGGCGCTTGCGCACGTCGAAGTCCTGGATCAAGCCCACGGCCTTCAGCCAGCGGCCGTTGCGACCGACCTTCAGGTGATGGGAGACGCGGATCCAGCGGGTCTCTCCGTCGGGCCGCACGATGCGGGCGTCGAAGGCGCCGGAATGGCCGCCGCCGGTGTGCAAGGCACGGAAGGACTCGCGCACGTGCGGCAGGTCGTCGGGGTGGAACCCCGGGAAGCGCAGTTGCGTGGCCTCGGTGTAGCCGGCGTCGACCTGGCCGGTGATCCGCACGAACTCCGGCGAGGCCCAGAAGGTCTTGGCCACGTGGTCGATCTCGTAGGCGCCGGCCTCGGCGGCGGCGAGCGCGACAGCCAGGCGCTGGGCGCTGGCTTGGGCCTCGCGCTCGGCGCGGCGCATGCGCAGCTCGCCACGCCTGGCCTTGTCGCGGGCCTTGGCGAGTTCGGTGATGTTCTCGGAGATGCCGCGCAGCGCGAAGACCCCGCCGGGGCGCGGCTCGGTGCGGAACGTGGCGCGCCAGGACGTCCAGCGACCGGCGACCTTCATCCGGTGCTCCAGGCTGGCGCCTTCGCCACTCTGGACGGCCTGGCCCATCATCGTCGCGGTCCGCTCGCGATCCGCGGGATGCACGACCTGGTAGAAGTGCTCGGGGCGGCTGATGTCCTGCGGCGTGAGACCGGTCAGGGATAGCAGGTCGCGCGACCATTCGATGCGGTCGTCAAGCGGCTCGTAGACCCAGGTTCCGATGCCGGCCGATTCGCCCAGCAGCCGCCGCGTGCGCCGCGTCTCCTCCAGTTCCTGGGCGCGCGCCCGTTGTTCGGTCGCGTCGCGCAGGACACCGAGGAACTCGCCGTTCGGCATCTTCTGTGTCCGGGCGGCGAACCAGAGATAGCTGCCATCCCTGGCCAGCATCCGAAGCTCACGCTCCGACACGCCGCCCGGCGGCATGGCCCTGAAGCGATCGATCACCCCTTCGCGGTCGTCCGGGTGGGTGAACTCGATCGCCGGCTTGCCGACGACCTCGGCCGCCGTCCAGCCCAGGACGGTGGTCCAGGCGGGATTGATGAGTTTGTGGATGCCCCGGTCGCTGACGACATGCATCAGGTCGCTGCTGTTTTCGAACAGCGTCCGGATCATTTCAGTCTTATCGGCCGCGCTTGTCGCGCTCTTTCCGGCCATGGACGTTCCGCCCCCCCCGATTCGGGCGCAGAACCTAAAGCGCACTCGTAAACGTAACGTTGGTCGTCCAGGCGGCCGGTTGTCGCGGCGGGAGCGCCTCTCCCCCGCGCAGCAAGAGGGAGAGGAGTCCTAGAAGGCGTTTTCGCCGGTGATGGCGCGGCCGAGGATCAGGGCGTGGACGTCGTGGGCGCCTTCGTAGGTGTTGACCGTCTCCAGGTTCGCCGCGTGACGCATCACGTGGTACTCGCCCGAGATGCCGTTGCCGCCGTGGATGTCGCGGGCCTCGCGGGCGATGGCCAGAGCCTTGCCGCAGTTGTTGCGCTTCATCAGGCTGATGGCTTCCGGCACCCAGGCGCCCTCGTCGATCAGGCGGCCCAGAGCCAGGGCGCCCTCGAAGCCGAGCGCGATCTCGGTCTGCATGTCGGCGAGCTTCTTCTGGACGAGCTGGCGCGCGGCGAGCGGCTTGCCGAATACCTTGCGGGTCTGGGTGTATTCGCGGCTGGCGTGCAGGCAGAACTCGGCCGCGCCCATGGCGCCCCAGGCAATGCCGTAGCGGGCCTTGTTCAGGCAGGAGAACGGCCCCCTCAGTCCACTGACATTCGGCAGCATCTGGTCGTCCGGCACGAAGACGTCGGCGAGTGCGATCTCGCCGGTCACGGACGCCCGCAGCGAGAGCTTGTTCATGATCTTCGGCGTCTCGAAGCCCTTGGAGCCGCGGTCGACCAGGAAGCCGCGGATCACGCCGTCGAGCTTGGCCCAGACCAGGGCCACATCGCTGACCGGCGAGTTGGTGATCCACATTTTCGAGCCGTTGAGCACGTAGCCGCCATCCACCTTCTTGGCGACGGTGCGCATGGAGGCCGGGTCGGAGCCGCCGTCGGCCTCGGTCAGGCCGAAGCAGCCGATGATCTCGCCCTTGGCCATGCCGGGCAGGTATTTCATGCGCTGCTCTTCCGAGCCGAAGGCGTAGATCGGGTACATGACCAGCGAGGACTGCACGCTCATCGCCGAGCGGTAGCCGCTATCGATCGCCTCGATCTCGCGAGCGATCAGGCCGTAGGCCACGTGGTTGACCTCGGCGCAGCCGTACTTTTCCGGGAGCGTGGGGCCGAGGAAGCCCAACTCGCCCATCTCGGTCATGATCTCGCGGTCGAAGCGCTCCTCGGCGAAGGCGGAGACCACGCGCGGCAGGAGTTTCTCGCGGGCGTAGGCGCGGGCGGCTTCCCACACCATGCGCTCGTCCTCGGAGAGGCGCGAGGCGAGGTCGAGGGGGTCGTCCCAGCGGAAGGTCTTCTGGGCCGCAGCGGTATCGAGGGGCATGAAAATGGTCTCCGACAACAATAGTCGATCCGGGAAAAGAAGGGCCTTATGACCGCAAATCAGGTCCCGGTGTAGACCCCCGGGCGCTTCTCCAGGAAGGAGTCGCGGGACTCCTTGACGTCATTGGGCGCACGCCGCGCGTAGTAGAGGCCGGCGCTCTCGTAGCGCAGCGCCTCTTCCAGGCTCGCCTCGGTGTTGTGCTGCAGCACCCGCTTGGAGACGCGCAAGGCCACCGGAGGCCAGCGGGTCATCTCGCCGGCATAGGCGACGGCGGCGTCGACCAGCTCGGCGGCAGGGACGAGGCGGTTCAGGAGGCCCAGCCGCAGCGCCTCCTGCGCCTCGACGGCGCGGCTGGTGAAGATCAGGTCGGCGGCGGCCGCATAGCCGACGATCCGCGGCAGGAAGAAGCTCAGGCCCGAGTCCGGCGACAGCGAGCGCTCGATGAAGACGCTCTTGAAGCGCGCGGCGTCCGAGCCGATGCGGACGTCGCAGGCCAGCGCCGTCGACATCCCCGCGCCGGCCGCCACGCCGTTGATGGCCCCGATCACCGGCTTGTCGAAGGTGGACCACATGGTCGCCCAGCGGCCGACCCAGCTCATCTCGTCGAGGCGGTCGAACTGGCTCTGCAGCGGCGGCGCCTGGCCGGCCACCGCCTGTCCCGCGCCCATCAGGTCGGCGCCCGCGCAGAACCCCTTGCCGGCGCCGGTGACCACCAGGGCGCGGACCTCGTCATCGGCCTTGAGCTGCGCCACGGCGGCGGGCAGCTCGGCCATCATCGCGCGGTTGATGGCGTTCAGCCGGTCGGGCCGGTTAAGCGTGAGGATCGCGACGTGGCCGCGCCGCTCCAGGGTGATGGTCTCGTAGTCGCTCGCCTCGTAGGCCATGGCCGATCCTCCTGGAGTTCATTTTGCCGAAGCATCGCGCCGAACCGAGGCGGCGTCGAATCGCGGTGGCTCGTCTCCGCGGGCTCTCCTGGAGGGAGGAGAGGTTTTGCAAATCATTCTCATTGCCAAGACTGTGCGGCCTAATTAAGAACGACTCGCAATCTCAAATCTGAGGGACGGGGGGGTTCTTTATGCGTAGCGTATCGGTGGGCGTTGTGGGCTATCGCAAGGCGCGGCCGGTCAGGCTGGGTTTGATGGCCGCGGCGGGTGCGGCGAGCCTGTGCGGCGCGGCCCACGCGGCGGACGCCGTGGCCGACGCCGACGCCGCCGGAACGGTCGCCGGCGTGACCGTCGTCGGCGAGGCGCAGCCGCTCAACCGCGACACCGGGCTTTCGGTCCTGCAGACGACCGTTCAGGACACGCCCCAGGCGATCAGCGTGATCACCAACGCCCAACTCAAAGCCCAGGGGATCAACACCCTGGAGGGGGCGCTGCGCAAGGTGCCGGGCATCACCATCGCCATCGGCGAAGGCGGCACGCTGTCGGGCGACCAGTTCAAGATCCGCGGCTTCGACGCCAAGGACGACGTCTATGTGGACGGCCTGCGCGACTTCGGCGCCTACACCCGCGACAGCTTCAACTACGAGGAGGTGCAGGTCCTGAAAGGCCCGTCCGGCGCGATGTTCGGACGCGGCACGACAGGCGGGGCGATCAACACCATATCCAAGGCGCCGAAGCTCGAAGACTTCACCAGCGTCGACACCTACGTGGGCTCCGGCGACTATTATCGGGCGCTGGCCGACATCAATCGCAAGCTCGGCGACACGACCGCCGCGCGGCTGACCCTGATGGGCAACAACACCGGCGTCGTCGACCGCGACGAAGTCTATTCGCGGCGCTGGGGCGCGGCGCTCACGCTCGGGTTCGGGCTCGGCACGGACACGCGACTGACGCTCAGCGCGCTGCACCAGCACAACCACCAGCGGCCGGACTACGGCATCACCATCGTGCAGCGGCCCGGCGACATCGTGGCCCTGCCAGCCAGCGAATATGGCGTGGGCGTCGAGCGCTCCAGCTTCCTGGGCTACCGGAACGACGTCGACCGCTCGGACACCGACATGCTGACGGTGCGCCTGACCCACGAGGTCAACGACAAGGTCTTGATCTCCTCCGACACCCGCTACGGGGTCTATTCCCGCTACTTCCAGTATTCGACCCTGGACCAGTGCTCGGCGGCCTGCACCGCGAACCTGTTCGACAACGACCCCGCGACGATCGCCAACGGCGGCAACGGCGGCCAGGGCCCCTACGACATGGACGCCTGGGGCCTGCAGAACATCACCACCGCGCGGATCGACTACGACCTGGGCAGGCTGCGAAACCAGGCGATCGTCGGCGTGGACCTGTCGCGCCAGTTGAACGACAAGCTGATCTACGCCTACGTCCTGCCGGCGGGCGTCTCGACGCGCCAGTCGATCCCGCGGCCGCTCGTCGACCCGGACCCGAACTTCCCGCCGGGCTATGCGGTGTTCCGCGCCTTCCCGGGCCAGAACATCGACTGCACCCACAGCGGAAACTGCACGACGATCGTCAACGGCGCGAGCGTCTTCACCAATACGTCCGGGACCTCGATCGAGAAGAGCAAGGGCGATTCCACCGACGCGGCGGTGTTCCTCACCGACCGCCTGTGGCTGACCGACCGGCTGTCGGTGATCGGCAGTTACCGCCTGGACCGCTACACGGCCGAACTGGACTCGCTGACCTTCGCCAACGCCGCGGCGAACCTGAAGGTCAAGTCGACCCTGAAGAGCCCGCGCGCCAGCCTGGTGTTCGAGCCCGCCGAGGACCAGACCTACTACCTCTCGTGGGGCAAGTCGCAGACGCCGCAGGGCACCTCGATCGTGGGCGCGGGCACGGCGATCGCCGTCACCACCCAGGATCTCAAGCCCGAGGACAGCGAGATCTGGGAAGTGGGCGCCAAGGCGCGCGTGCCGGGCACCATGCTTTCGGCCACCGCCTCGCTCTTCGACGTCAAGAAGGACAACGCCCTGCAGATCGACCCGGCGACCGGCTTCCTGCAGGCCCAGTCGGGCGAGCGGCAGGAGGTGAAGGGCATCGAGCTTGGCCTGTCGGGCAAGATCACCGAGGCCTGGACGATCAGCGCCGGCTACACCTACCTCGACGCCAAGATCAAGGAATCCTTCGCCAACTGCGCCGTGCCCGGATCGACGACGGGCGCCCCCGGCAACATCGTCTGCCCCGTGGGCGTGACTTCGGCGATCTCGGTGCTGAACACCGTCGCCGTGGGGCGGCAGGTGACCTTCGTGCCGAAGAACTCCGCAAGCCTGTTCACGACCTATGACCTTTCGAACTGGATCGAGGGCCTGTCGGTCGGCGGCGACGTGACCTACCAGTCGAAGCTGGCGGTGGGCTACACCGCGCGCAGCGTGAGCTTCGCGGACCGCGCGACGCTGACGCCGCTCAAGCTCTCGCAAGTGCCGGACAACGTCACCATCGACGCCTATGCGGCCTACCGGACCGGCCCCTACCGCTTCGCCGTGAACCTCTACAACCTCGCCGACCGGCTGAACTATTCGCAGGCGTTCGGCAATCGCGCGACGCCGGCGGCCGGGCGGACGGTGATCTTCTCGGTGGGCGCGAGCTTCTAGCGCCCCGCTTTCGAGGCTAAGAGCGCGGGATGCTGCTGCACATCGAGGGCGTGCTGTCGCCCGACCAGGTCGCCCGCTGCCGCCAGACGCTCCAGGCCCAGGACTGGGTCGACGGGCGGGTGACGGCCGGCGAACAGTCGGCGCGGGCCAAGCGCAACCTGCAGGTCCCGGAGGACGCGCCGGCCGCGCGCGAGCTCGGCGAGATGATCCTCGGGGTGCTCGGCCGCAATCCGCAGTTCGTCTCCGCCGCCCTGCCGCTGCGGGTCTTTCCGCCGCTGTTCAACCGCTACGACGAGGGCATGGCCTTCGACAACCACGTTGACAACACGATCCGTTTCGCTGGCCCCGTGCGGTTCCGCACCGATCTGTCGGCGACCCTCTTCCTGACCGAACCGGGCGACTATGACGGCGGCGAGCTGATCGTCGAGGACACCTACGGCGAGCACGCGGTGAAGCTGGCGGCCGGCGACATGATCCTCTACCCCGCGTCCAGCCTGCACCGGGTGGCCCCGATCACCCACGGCTCGCGCTGGGCTTCGTTCTTCTGGGTGCAGTCGATGATCCGCGCCGATGCGCAGCGCAGCCTGCTCTACGAGCTGGACAACGCCATCCAGGCGCTGAGCGCCCAGGTCGGGCAGGGCGACGCCGCGGTGGTCAGCCTGGCGGGGACCTACAACAACCTGCTCAGGATGTGGGCGGAGGTCTAAGGCGCGGCGCGGCGCAGCAGCCGGTCGAGCGCCAGCGGGCCGGACCCGCCCACGACGAGCGCCGCCAGCGCCGCCAGGTAGAGCAGGTCGGTCTCGTAGCCGGGCTGGCCGAAATGGGCGCCGCTGGCCGTCACCGACTGAAGCTTGATCGACGAGAAGCCGTTCGGCAGGTGGACGGTGACGATCGCCACGATGAGCACCACGGCCATCGGCACGCTGGCGAGCGGGATGAAGGCGCCCAGCAGGACCAGTAGGCCGCCGACCAGCTCCACGAGGATCGTCGCCCACGACATCATCGTCGGCATGGGCGTGCCGATGGCGTGCAGGATGCCGGCGAAGTTCTCCGGCCCGCGGGCCAGCTTGGCGTAGCCGTGCGCCATGAAGCCGTAGCCGACGATCAGCCGCAGCGGCAGGGCGTACCAGTCGGTGGGAACGGGCACGCGGTCGGCGCGGCGTAGGGCGGCGAGGCTCATGCCTGGCCATTCGTCCGCCGGTGCGGTTCGTTACACTGGCCTGAGCACGATCCGCCGGGCGCGGCGGCGCAGCCACATGATGAGGCCGCTCACCGACAGGATGAGCGGAGCCGCGCCGGCAAGGGTGATGACCAGCCGCCAGGCGAGGCCCATGTCCGTGCCGTCGTGCAGGCGGCGCACCCAGCGGGAGAAGGGGTCTGGCCCGCCCGCGCCTTGGCCGCCATCGCGACCGGCCTTCACCTCGCCGCTGGCGTCGTCGACGCGGAGGGTGCGTGAGGCTCCGGCGCCGGGCGGCTGCACCTCGACGCGCCAGGCGCGCTTCCGGCCTTCCTGCGGGAGGTTGAGGCTGGCCAGCGTCGCGCCGGGCGCCTCGGCCAGGGCGACCGAGACCGCCTGGTCGACCGTCAGGCGCGGCGCGGCGAGCGGCGGGGCGAAGCGCGGGTCGTCGCGGACCGGGCGCCGCGGGCCGCCGCCAGGGGCTGGCGCGCCCACCAGCGCGTGGCTGGTCTGCGGGAAGGAGATGTAGACGCCGCTGATCGAAAGCGCCGCCAGCGGCAGGCAGACCCAGAAGCCCACCATGTGGTGCAGATTGAACAGCGTCGAGGGGCTGCGCCGCCAGCGCAGGCCCTTGAGCGGGTTGGCGTGCCGGGGCCACCAGAGCCACAGGCCGGTCGCCGAGCTGACGAACATCGCCCAGCCCAGCCAGCCCACCACCTTGCGCCCAACGCCGGGGATGAGGAGTTGGCCGTGCAGGCGGTGGACGACCATGGTGGCGGTGCTGGCGACCTCTGCTGTGGCCAGCACCCTGGCGCTGGGCGGGTCGATCCAGGCGTTCAGCGTCCGGGGCCGGCCGTTCGCGGCGGGCGGGCCAAGGATGCGGCCGACGGCCACCACCGGGTCGCCGGATTTTCGCGGCAGGCGCAGCTGGGTCAGCGTCGCGCGGCCTGCAAAGGCGGACTGCGCCGCGGCCGCATAGGCCGAGGCGGGCTGCGAGGCCGCCGGGCCGCTGACGGCGTAGCGACAGGCGTAGAGGCTGTGGTCCAGGGCGTCATGCCAGACCAGCAGGGCGCCGGAGACACTCAAGGGGACCAGCGCCACCAGCAGGCAGACCCCCAGCCACAGGTGCAGCGTGAGCCAGAGGCGGCGCAGGTGCGCCATCAGCGAGTGAGTCATGACGCGTCCTGGCGCAAGAGAGGCCGCGGCATGGCGGCGCCTTTGTGCTAATGCGAGCTATTCGCAAAAACAAGAGGCGGCAACCAAGCCCTCTCGCACGAGTTCCATCAGCGTAGAGTTTGCTGAAGAGCATCGGCCATGCCCGCGACCAACATCTTCGAGATCGCCCGACCTTTCGCCTGGCTGGCGGCCTTCGCTTTCCTGGTGGGATTTGTGAGCTATCTGGCGCTCGGCCGCCCGGCGGTGGCGGCGAACGAGCATCAGGCCCAGACGCTGATCGCCTCCGGCCCTTCGTCGCAGGACTGGAACCTGCCCAAGCACATCTAGAGGCGTCGACCCTGTTCATCCCGATTGGCTTGATTCAAACCAATTGGGACGGGTCTAGGTTGGGGACTCAATTATTCTCATTGATCGTCATCACCCGGCTTGTCCGGGTGACCCATCCCGATGTCGTTCTTCATCAGATTAGGCCGGGGGCTTGGGCTGGGTGGCCCGGATAAACCGGGCCATGACGGATGTATTATAATTCAATGATTTGGTGGAGTTTTCACTTTAGGCGCCGCGCGCGACGAACCAGCCGTTGCGGAAGCCTTCGTGCGCCTTCCCATAGACGAACGGCTGGCCTTCCGGCGTCGTCAAGCGCCCGCCGGCGGCTTCCAGCACCGCATGCCCTGCGGCCGTGTCCCACTCCATGGTTGGCCCGTGGCGCGGGTAGATGTCGGCCGAGCCCTCGGCGATGCGGCAGAGCTTGATGGAGGAGTCCATCGGTTTGCGCAGGTCGAAGCCGTATTCCGCCGCCAGCTTGTCGGCCGTCTCGGGCTTCATGGTGTGGCTGATGAGGGCGATGGCCGCGCCCTGCGGCCAGGACCGCGCGCGGACCGGATGCGGGTCCACGCCCTTCAGGCGCTTCAGCACGCCGCCGGCCGCAGTGTACCAGGTCTCGCCGGAGGGCGGGGCGGAGACGGCGCCCGCCACCGGGCGGCCGTTCTCGACGAGGCCGATGTTGACGGTGAAGTGCGGATCGCCGCGCACGAAGGCCTTGGTGCCGTCCAGGGGATCGACCAGGAAGAAGCGCGGGCCGATGGCCTCCGGGGCGCCGAACTCGCTGGCGTCCTCCTCGGAGACCACGGGAATGTCAGGGAAGCGTTCGGCCAGGCGCTTCAGGATCAGCGCCTCGCCCTGCCGGTCGGCTTCGGTGACCGGGCTCTCGTCGGGCTTGTGGTCGACGGCCAGGCCGGTTCGCCACAGCGGCAGGATCAAGGCGGCGGCGGCCTCGCAGATGTCGGCCAACTCGGCGCCGATGTCGTTCATGCTCACGCGGCTCTCCGACGGGGGGTCTCCCGGCGGGCTGTCTTAGGGTCCGCTTGCGGTTTTCCAAAGGCTCAAATCACCGCAAGGTCGGCTTCATGACGGACATGCCCGCGCAAAGCGCCCCTGACAGCCCGCCCCTGCGGCCCGCCGAGCTCGCCGCCTACCTGGCCGCGCGGATGTGCCACGACTTCATCAGCCCGGCGAGCGCCATCGTCTCCGGCCTCGACCTGCTGGAAGATCCGGCGGCCCAGGACATGCGGGACGACGCCATGAGCCTGATCGCGTCCTCGGCCCGCAAGCTCGCCGACCTGCTGGCCTTCACGCGCGTGGCCTTCGGCGCCTCGGCCTCGGCCGAGACCTTCGACGTGCGTGAGCTCGAGAAGCTGGCGCAGGGCGTCTTCGCGCACATGCGCGCCGACCTCGACTGGCAGGTGACGCCGGCGGCCGTGAGCAAGCCCGCGGCCCGCACGCTGCTGAACCTGGCGCAGATGGCCGGGGCGGCGTTGCCGACCGGCGGCGTGGCGAAGGTCCGCGCCGTCGAGGAAGGCGCCACCGTCGCGATCGCGGTGGAGGCTGCGGGCCTCCGCGCGCGCCTGCGGCCCGAGGTCCTGGTGGGCCTGCGCGGCGAAGGGCCCGGCGAAGGCCTGCACGGCCACTGGGTGCAGGCGCGCTACGTCCACCTGTTCGTGGGCGACGCCGGTGGACGGGTCTTCGCCGATGTCAGCGAGGAGAAGGTCGTGCTGGGGGCGACCGTCCCGGTTTAGCGGTCAGGGCGCGACGCGATCGGCATGCGCCGCCTCAAGCCTGCGGCCCACCCCCGGCCCATGATACCAACCCGATGCGGCGAGCGCGCAGGATACCTGGCCCTTGCGCACGGTCACCATCGCGCCGTGACCGATGCCCGGCTCGAAGGTCGCCGTCCGGCCGGCGTCGGTGACCGCGATCGCGCCGGGCGCGTCGAATTGGCAGACCGTGTAGTGCCGGGAGTCGAACAGGTTCTTCTCCGGCACCGCGGCGCACTCCACGTCCCCGATCTGGTAGGCGAAATGCGTCCCGCGATAGGTGAACGGCGGCGGGGGCTTCGCACCGCGGGCGGCCAGTGACACCTGGGTGACCTCGGGACAGGCGGATCCGGTGGCCGCCCATTCGGCGCGCAGGCCGCGGTGCGAGCGCCAGGTCGAATAGCCGACCGTTACGGGAATGCTGATCACGGCCAGCAGGAGGGCGACGATGCCGAGGAGTTGCAGACGGGCGAGCACGGGACCTCACGAGTAAGCTACGTCCGTAATAAAGCACATATGTAATATATGCGTCGAGCGTCCTGCGCGGCCGCGCGCCTCCACGGCTCCTTAACCATCGCGGCGCGACAACGGCCGGCATGGTTAAAGAGGCCGCGGCCCCGAAGCTCTGCCTGGTCGTCGACGACAGCCGCGTGATCCGCAAGGTCGCGCGCCGGATCCTCGAGGATCTGGGGCTGGAGGTGGCGGAGGCCGGCGACGGCCTGGAGGCCCTGGCCTGGGTGCGCGCCGCGGTCCCTGACGTGATCCTGCTCGACTGGCACATGCCGGCGATGAACGGGATGGAATTCCTGAGCCGCCTTCGCCAGGAGCCGCAGGGCGGCTCGGCGAAGGTGGTGTTCTGCTCGGTCGAAAATGACCTCGACCGCATCCGCACCGCGCTCGACAGCGGGGCCGACGAATACATCATGAAGCCGTTCGACGGGGAGATCTTGGCCTCGAAGCTCTCGCTGGTGGGGATGCTGTGACCCCGCAGGACCGCGAACTTGTCGCCCGCCTCTGCGCCAACCGCGCCGGCCTGCGGATCGACCCGGACAAGGCCTATGTGCTTGAGAACCGCCTGGGGCCGGTGGCCCGGCGCGAGGGCTTCGCCTCGGTGCACGAGTTCGTGGGCGCGGTGCGCGACCGCGACGAGGAGCGGCTGATCTGCGCGGCGGTCGAGGCCATGTCGCCGGCGGAGACGACCTTCTTCCGCGAGCCGTCGACCTTCGACCGCATCGTGGGCGAGGCCCTGCCGGAGCTGGCGCGACGCTGCGAAGGCGGAACGCTCAGGCTCTGGGCTGCGGCCAGCGGCCCGGGCCAGGAGGTCTATTCGCTGGCCATGGCGCTGGACGAGTGCGCGCCGGCCAATGTGAAGGTCGAAGTCTTCGCCTCGGACCTCAGCGACCGGCGGCTGGAGAAGGCCCAGGCCGGAATCTACAGCCAGTTCGAGGTGCAGCGCGGCCTCTCGGCCCGTCGGCTGGTGCGCCATTTCGAGAGCCGCGACGACAGCTTCGTCCTGTCGCCGCGGGTGCGCCAGATGGTCCGCTGGCGGCGCGTCAACCTGATGGAAGACCTGAGCCGGCTGGGCCAGTTCGACCTGGTGCTTTGCCGCAACACGCTGGGCTACCTGCTGGAGGACGCCCGCGCGCGGGTGCTGGCCGGACTGCGGGGGGCGCTGGCGCCGGGGGGATGGCTGGTGCTGGGCGAGGCTGAGGCAGCGCCCGGCCTGGAGGCCGCGACGAACCGGCCGGGCTTCCACATGCGCGCCGCGACCCGCGCCGTCGCCTGAAGCCCGGTCAAGGTCGCGCGCAAGAAGAAGGCCCCGCCGCAAGCGACGGGGCCCTCCCTCAATTCACGCTTTAGACGCCTAGTGCTTGGCGTCGTCCGCAGTGTCGGTGACCGCGTGGCCGGCCGACGAGACGTCCTTGCCGGCGCCGGCCACGGTGTTGCAGGCCGAAACCGCCATGCTGGCGGCCAGCATGGCTAAAAGCACGATCTTGCGCATGTGGAACTCTCCGCGGTTGAAATCTCGCCGCGTAACAACGCTTAAGCTGCCGCCTGGTTCCCCCCGGCGGACGCGGCTTCGTCAGGTCTGGCGCGGTCGGCCGAAGGGGTCGGGAAGATCAGCCGCGCGGTGAGGCCGCCCCTGTCGTTACGCACCAGTTCGGCCCGTCCGCGCAGCTGACGGGCGAAGGCGGTCATCAGGGTCCGGCCGACCCCGGAGGAGGCAAGCGCGTCATCGCTGGCTTGCCCGTCGTCGGCGATTTCCAGTTCGGCCTCCTCGCCGCGGACATGAAAGGCGAGCGTCAGGGTTCCGCCGCGCGCGGCGAAGGCGTGCTTCTGGGCGTTGGTGATCGCCTCGACCGCGAAGAGCGCGAGCGGCGCCAGCCGGTCCGGGTCGATGACCAGGGCGTCGACGGAAAGCTCGGTTCGGACGGCGGGACCGTGGCTGATCTCGCCCGCCACGAGCTGGGCGGTGAGCTCTTCCAAGAAGGGCCGCAGGTCCACCCGCTTCAGGTCGGGCCCCTGGTAGAGCGCGCGGTAGATCAGCGCCAGGGCGGTGATCCGCTGGCGGGTGTCCGACATCGCCGCGCGCGCCGCCGGGTCGGTCAGTGCGCGTTGCTGCATGTTGAGCAGGGAGGAGATGACCTGCAGGTTGTTCTTCACCCGGTGGTGAATCTCCCGCATCAGGGCGTCCTTCTGCGCCAGGGAGTCGCGCAGCGAGGCGTCGCGGCCGACGATGGCGTCGGCCATGTCCTCGAGGGTCTCGGCGAGGTCGCGGATCTCGGGCGGCATCTGCTCAGCCTGCACCGGCCGCACGCTCAGGCGCCCGCGCGCGTAGAGGGCGGCGATCCGTTGCAGGTAGCTGATCCAGCGCACCACCACGCGGTCGGTCACCGCGCTGACGGCGACCAGGGCGAGGAAGAAGGTCAGCAGGGGGAAGAGGATGCCGGACAGCGGGTTGAGCCAGGCCCAGGACAGGATGCCCGGCGAGCGCGCCGACAGCACCACATAGACCTCGTCGCTGGCCACCGGGGCGGCGGAGAACACGCGCTTGGCGCCCTGAGCGTCCTTGCCGTACCAGACGTGCGCCCCGTTCAGGCGGATCTGGTCGCGCCAGTCCTTGGGCAGCGCCGGAAAGGCCCTGGCGTCGGTGAGGTTGATGTAGTGGCCGGCTGCGTCGGCCAGCGCCACGTCGGAGTGCGCGGGCAGGGTCGGGTCGGTGACCGAGGGCTCCAGGCTGGCCAGCGTGATGGCGGCGGCGAAGGCGCCGTCGAATTCACCACGGCTCCCCTCGGCGGGCACGGCCGCCAGGATCGAGGGCTCGGCGGCGTAGGCCGAGCCGGGGTCGCGGGTGATCACCAGGCTGTCGCCATGCGCCAGGCGTTGGAACCAGGGCCGCTGCGCGCGTTGCGGATCGTCGGGGACGTCGGTGGCGGCGCATTCCACGCGGCCTCGCCGGTCGAAGCGCACCAGGTTGGCGTAGCCCGGGATGCGGCGGGTGACCTCCAGCAACCGGTCGGCGCAGGCATAACCCACCGCGCCCGGCGCCAGCGTCTGCAGCAGGATGCCCGCACCCTCCATCCGGGTTCGCGCCGTGGCCGCGCTACGCTCGGCGGCGAAGCCGAGGTTCTCGCGCAGGGTGACCCGCTCGCGGTTGAAGGCGATGGCGGACTGGGCGACGCCCAGCATCAGCACCGGCAGGAGCGCGGCGGCGAGCGCCGCTGTCAGCCGCACCCGGATTGTGCTCAGCGAACCCCCGCGTAGTCCGGAAAAAGGGGGTATGCCGGTCATGAAGGGGCGGATCCCGTCCTCAACGGACGGTGCTTAACCGCTCCGCGTCCGCCAGGATAGCCCGCATGGCGTCCCCCGCCGACGCGCCGTCGCGATCATAGGAGCCCTCTTCCAGAATAGCGTGAAGGGCGCGCCGCGCGCGGCTCACACGGCTCTTCACCGTCCCGACCGCGCAGTTGCAGATCTCCGCCGCCTCTTCATAGGCGAAGCCGCCAGCGCCGACCAGGATCAAGGCCTCGCGCTGTTCGGCCGGCAGCATCGACAGGCCTTGGCGCAGCTCGTCCAGAGCCACCGGGGCTTCCGGATCGTCAACCGCCACGAGGGTCCGCTCGGCGGCCTCCTGGTCGAGCTGGCTCTGGCGCCACGAGCGGCGCTTCTCGGAATAGAATTGGTTGCGCAGGATCATGAAGGTCCAGGCCTTCATGTTGGTGCCCATCTGGAAGCTGGCGCGCGCGTCCCACGCCTTCATCATGGCGTCCTGCGCCAGGTCGTCGGCGGCGGCGGGATCGCCGCAGAGGGTCCGCGCGAAGGCCCGCAGATGCGGGATGAGCTGGACGAGCTCGCGCTTGAACGCGTCGTCGTCCGCGGCGGTGCGCGGAGGCCGTTCGGCGCCGTGTTCGGACATCAACCGTTCTCCGCGGTCTTGGTGTCGTGTCGCCGAAGGATCTCCAGGAACTCGTCCGGCACGTCCTCGTTGACGACGTCGTCGAACATCTGGCGAAGGCGCACGCCGATCGCCTGCTGACGCAGGCGAGCTTCATCGAGCGCTGCGGACGGCTTTCGCGGGTCCGGTGAAGGTATTTTTTCGATCATACTGTCGGCGTTCTGCTTTCGCGAAAGCCGCCCCCTCTTGGCATTCTCGTCGCCCATCAACGCCCCGCTGTCCCCAGGGTTCCCATTTCGCGTCGCGCAAGATGCTGAAAACCCGCCCGTTTGGGAACAAGTTCCCCAATGTAGCGTTTTTGCATCATGATCGGGACGTGTCGGGGAACGCCTCGGGACGCCCGCTCATGGATCGCGTCATCAAGTCAACGTCAATGGGAGGGGTCACCCCTTGAGTCTGCTAGCCCGCCTTGCGCCGCATCTGCCTTACGTCCGGCGCTACGCCCGCGCCCTTACCGGGGACCAGACCACCGGCGACCATTACGTCCGCGTCGCGCTCGAGGCCCTGGCCGCCGGGGAGCGGACCCTGGAAGCCAACCTGACGCCCCGAGTCGCGCTCTATCACGTGTTCCACGCCATCTGGTGCAGCTCCGGCGCCCAGCTCGAAGCTCCGCAGGACGATCCCGGCGAGACCGACGACACCACCCGGCGGCTGATGCGCATCGCGCCGCGCTCGCGCCAGGCCTTCCTGCTTACCGCGCTGGAGGGCTTCACACCTTCCGAGGCTGCGCAGATCCTCGACGCCGACTTCGCCGAGGTCGAGCAGCTGATCGCCGAGGCCCAGAGCGAGATCGACGCGGAACTGGCGACCGACGTGCTGATCATCGAGGACGAACCGGTCATCGCCGCCGACATCGAGGCGCTGGTCAAGGAGCTGGGCCACACGGTGATCGACATCGCCGCGACCCGCACCGAAGCGGTAGACGCGGTCAGCCGCAAGACGCCGGGGCTGGTCCTGGCGGATATCCAGCTGGCCGACGGCTCGTCGGGCATCGACGCGGTGAAGGATATCCTGGGACGCTTCAATGTGCCGGTGATCTTCATCACCGCATTCCCCGAGCGCCTGCTGACCGGCGAGCGTCCGGAGCCGACCTTCCTGATCACCAAGCCCTTCCAGCCGGAGACGGTGAAGGCCGCTATCGGCCAGGCGCTGTTCTTCCACCCGCGCAAGGCCGCCAAGCAGGCGGCCTAGCCGGGAACGGCCGACAGAACCTCACGTTAGCAAAGGGGCGTCGCGGGAGCCGCGGCGCCCCTTTTGTCTTTCGAGGAGAGAACCGATGCTGGGTTGGGCTCTGGTGTTCGCGGTCCTGGCGATCATGGCCGGCGTGCTGGGCTTCGTCAGCCTGGCCGGGCTGGCGGCGACCATCGCCAAGGTGCTGTTCGTGGTCTTCCTGGTCCTGCTGGTCGCCAACTTCGTGATCCGGGCGTTCCGCGGCCAGTCGGTGGTCTGACGCCGCCCGCCGTCGATGGCACGATTGCGGAATCGCAGGCGCAACAGAAAAGGCCGCCCCAAGGGGCGGCCTTCGTCGTTCGTGGTCGCTTTCCGCTAGGGGTTGTCGGGCGCGGCGTGGTCGGTCCCGGGCGGCGGTATGACGGCGGCGGGCTCCGGCGCATTGAACGTCTTGGCGCCCGCGGCGCTGGCGCGGCCGTTGTCGGAGTTGGCCGACGCCAGGCTGGGCGCCTTCCACGTCCAGGCCACGAACAGCCCGATCCCGGCCAGCAGCGTACTGAAGATCAGCACCCAGACCATGTGCCGACCGATGCGGCCCTGGCGGGCGCGGGTGGCGTTGAGGACCGTGTGATCCTGTTCGCCGGCGGGGGTGGAGGAGTCGGCCATGTCAGGCTCCTTACTGAGACGGGAAATAGCTGAACGGGCCGGTCGCCGGCCGGCTGGAGAGGTGGCTCGCCGGGTGGATCAGCGAGCCGACGAACCCGCTGGCCAGCGCCAGGCCGGCGACGGCGCAAAGCACCGCCAGCCAGCGGCGCGTCGCCTGCTCGCGATGGCTGGGGGTCTTGATGACGAGGGGGCCGTGGCGGCCGGAGAACCCGGGTTGCATGTCCAGACGCCTCCGCCGCCTGACGCGCGGGCTGATCGCCCTTCATCCGAAAAACGTCCGCTCAGGCCCGACGTTCCGTCCCGCGGGAGGCCAATGGCGCAGCTCTTTAAATTTCGATGCTAAATCAAGCGCATGCGTGAATCCGGCGCAGCGCCTTGGAATTTCATAAAAAAAGTTACCGCCGTTCGGAACGCAAGTCGGCGCTCTGAGTTCTTAGACGTGCGGAGGCGGCGACGCCCCCCCCGACTTGAGACCGGCGACCATGCCGGTCTGCCGTCTCCGCACCCTTTTCTCGATGATGCACAACTGGGCGGGTCCTTCGGGATCCGCCCATCTTCTTTTGCGGCCCGGGACGCGCAAGTCCCCGGATCGTCATTGTCTTGCCACGCGCGTGGAGGGCGTTCGATCAGCCGGGCGCGAGGTGCAGGACCACATCAACCCGACGGCGCAGCGGCCTGGCCTTGCCGCTCGAGGTGACGGCGCCGGCCTCACCCGCCGCCGAAAGCTTGAACTCACCAGCCGGCAGACCCGCGGCGGCCAGCGCCGCTGTCACCGACTGGGCGCGGCGTTTGGAAAGCTCAAGATTGGAGCTGGCGTCACCGCCGATGCTGTCGGAGAGGCCCAGCACGTCGACGCTGGCGACCTTGCACGGCCGGCTGTCGTCCGCCGCCGCGGCGATCACCGCGCGGCCTTCCTTGGTGACCTCAGCCGAGAAGGCCTCGAAGTAGATCTGCACTGTCCGGTCCGCGCATCGCGGTCCGTCGGACTTCACGATTCGCTCGCGGGCCGTGTGCGGGGTGGAGCAAGCCGCTAGGCCCAGCGCCAGGATCATCGCCGCGCCCGCCTTCCCGCGAATGGTCATCTTCGAGCCTCCCCACATACGACAAGGGCGGCCGGACAATCCGACCGCCCTCGCCGATCATAGACTGGCAGATCGCCTCAACGAGGGCTGCCATCTTCCCAGAAATACCGGCCGGTGGCGGAGTCATAATAGTAATACCGCCCGGCCCGCTCGTCATAGTACTGGCGGTGGCCGCCCGGCGAGGCGCCGCAGCCGCCCTGGTCATGGCAGCCCTTCACGGCGCCGGCGGCTGCGCCTACGGCGCCGCCGATCAGGGCGCCGGTCGCGGCGTTGCCGGAACCGGTGTTGTTGCCGATCACCGCGCCCGCCACGGCGCCCAAGGCGGCGCCGCCGAGCGTGGTGTTGGTGGTGTGGGGGTCGTCGGCGCAGGCGCAGAGCAGCGCGCCGGCCCCAGCGAGGGCGATCAATGGCTTGAGCATCATAGGTCAGGCTCTCCTTAGCTTGTCCCCTGCCGGCCCAAACGCCGCGCCAGAGGGGCAGTTCCGCGAAGCACTCCCAGCGCGCGTATAGTGTGGCTTTCAGGAACCGCCGTCATCCCCCGCCGTTGGACAGGCGCAAGCCTCGCAATGGAGCCTTCCGATGGTGGACGCACGCGCCGACATAGATGACCGAACCGCCGCGGTGAGCCGCAACGCCGCCCTGGACGCCCAGGAGGTCCGCGCAGACCTGCGCGACGCCTACGAGCGGGGCCGCCGCGACGAGCGGGCCAGCCGCCGACGGCATCCGGTGTTCATGACCTTCCTGTTTGTCGCCGCGTTCTGCGGAGTCGTGCTGGTGGCCCTGGCGGCCGTGAACGGCTCCTTCACGCGCGGCGGCGCGGTGGCTGACCAGAACCTGCAGATGGCGGTCAATCGCGCCGAGCCGCAGGTGCGTGACGCCGCGAGCCAGGCCGGCCAGTCCTTGCGCGACGCAGGCCAGGCTGCCAAAGCCAAGGCCGACGGCGCCGCCAACTAGGAATCGACAATTGGGGGCGATGAAGGGCCTGAAGAAGGTCGAGGTGGTGGCCAACATCGCCTCGGGCGGCGTCGGCAAGGACGCACCGGCGGACGTCGAGAGGATTCTGTCCGACTATGGCCTCACGCCGCGTGTCTGGGCGCCGGAGACCGGCGACCTGGAGGATTGCCTTCGCAAGGCGATCGACGCCGCGCCTGACCTCCTGATCATTCTGGCCGGCGACGGCACGGCGCGGGCGGCGGCCGAGCTCGCAGGGCCGGACGGTCCGGTGATCGCGCCCCTGCCGGGCGGCACCATGAACATGCTGCCGCACGCCATCTATGGCGCGAGGCCCTGGCAGACCGCGCTCAGCGTCGCCCTGGACCAGGGGTTCGAGCGGCCGATCGGCGGCGGCGAGGTCGACGGCCACAGCTTTCTGGTCGCCGCGATCCTGGGCCCACCCGCCTTGTGGGCGCGCGCGCGGGAGGCGGCGCGGGCAGGCCAGGTCAAGCAGGCCTGGGCAGCCGCGCGGCGGGCGATGCGGCGGGCCTTCACCGGCCGGCTTCGCTACATGTTGGACGGCGGGCCGCGGCAGAAGGCGGAGGCCCTGGTGTTCATGTGCCCGCTCACCTCGCGTGTGATGAACAACGACGAGGCCGCGTTGGAATGTGCAGCGCTCGACGTCCAGGACGTGCGCGACGCCTTCCGGCTGGGCTTCCACGCGCTGACCGGCGACTGGCGCGAGGCGCCCGGTGTCGAGGTCGAGCGCTGCGAGCTCAGCCGCGTCTGGTCGGCGCATGGGATCCCGGCGCTGCTCGACGGCGAGGCGGTGCGGCTGAAGACACTCACGGAGGTGCGCTACACACCCAAGGTCGCCCGCGTGCTGGCCATCCCGAAGGATGTCTGAGGCGGGCATGACGGTTCGCCTGGCGCATCTTTCCGATATCCATTTCGGCGGTGAGAACGCGCCCGCGGTGGCGGCGGCGACGCAGATGCTGAACGCCGGAGCCTTCGACCTGGTGGTGGTGACCGGCGACCTGACCCGCTACGCGGAGGTGCGTGAGTTCGAGGCCGCCGCCGCCTGGCTCAGCCAGATCGAAGCGCCGAAGCTGGTGACGCCCGGCAACCACGACGCGCCCTACCTCGCCTGGGCCGAACGCCTCTTCGCGCCTTTCCGCCGCTACGAGCGGTCCATCGGGCCGGCGGCGGCCCAGGCCTGCCTTGGCGCAGAGTTCGCGCTGCGTGGGCTGAACACCGCACGCGGGGCCCAGCCCCGGCTGAACTGGTCGAAGGGCCAGATCTCCAGGCGCCAGGTTCGGGCGGCCGTGGATTGGTTCGACCGTTCGGGTCCTCAGCGCGTGCGGATCGTCGCCTGCCACCATCCGCTGACCGAGATGATCGGCGGGCCGATGACGGGTCGAGTGTGGGGCGGCGAAGCGGCGGCGCGGGACTTCGCCACGGCGGGCGTCGACCTGGTGCTGTCTGGGCACATCCACGCGCCGTTCACCTGGCCGTATCCGTACGGCGACCGGAAGACCTATGCGGTGGGAGCCAGCACGCTTTCAGTGCGCCAGCGCGGCGTACCGGCGGGGTTCAATGTGATCGAGGTCGACGAGGGGGCGATGCGTATCGCCGCCCTCGCCTGGACGGGCTCGCACTATGAGCCCTATCGAACCTGGTCGCTGGATCGGCGGCCGGGTTAGAGCGATGTGCCTCGCCCGCCGCGTACGAAGTTCATGATCAGCGAGACCACGAACAGCACCAGGAAGACGTAGAAGGCGATCTTGGCGATGCCGATGGCGGCGCCGGCGATGGTGGTGAAGCCGAGCACGCCGGCAATAAGGGCGATCACCAGGAATGTAAGAGCCCAACCGAGCATGGGATTTTCTCCATCCGCGCCACGATGGCGCTATCGATGGAGTCAACGTCGACGCCAGCGTAGCCGTTCCGAAATGTGAGGGCCTAGCGCTTCGGTTGCGTGGCGCGTGACGCGAAAAGGCCGGCGACGACCGCGCTCAGGACGCGTGGGTTGCGGATCACCACCGCGGCGACCGCGCCCACCACGCCCACGGCCACCAGGGGACGCTCCCGGGCGAGGTCGAGGAGCTGGGCCGTGAGGTTTCGGTTGTCGCCCTTGGCGGGTTCCACCTGCGCCTTGCGGGTCACCAGGACGGCGAGGACCAGGGCGATGAGCGCCACAACCCCCGCCACGGCGGCGGACGCCCAGGCCGACCCCACGAGGTCGCGTAAGCTCGCATAGAGGGCGAAGGCCAGCGCCACGATACAGACCGCCGCCGCCGCCGCGATGGCGGCGAAGGCTGCGAACAGGCCTACGAACTTCCTGAAAATGACAGCCCCCGGGTCGCTGACGCGGTCAGCGACGCGAAGATGCGGCCGAGAGCAGCAGGCCGATCAGGACGCCGACGCCCAGCGCCGCGCCGGTGGCGGCCAACGGCCGTTCCTTGACGCGTTCGGTGACGTACTGCTGGGCTTGGTCGATCTGCTGGCCGGCGGTGTCGGAATAGGCGCGGGTCTGGGCGCGAAGCTGCTCGATGCCTTCGGTCACGGCGCGCTCGATGCGCTTGGCGGCGTCGGCAAAGGAGCGTTGCGCCTCGCTCGACATCCGGGTCGCCGATTCTGCGGCGGAGTTCACCGCGTTCCTGGCTTCGTCGGCTGTGCTGTCAACGGCGTTCGCGGGCATTGGTAAAGTCTCCGAAGGGTGGCCCCGGCGGGGCGACGGGGAGGTGTAGGCCTGAACGTCGTCCACCCTAGCCGGTTCCCGCCTTGGCCGCAAAGGCGTGAGGGTCCCCGGCCCGGGTGGAGTTCCTCGGGGCGCAAACGCCACCGGCCCCGCACGGTTCCTGTCGCGAACCGCCGCGCGTGGCCTTATGGTCGGCGCATGACGCCTGGCGACCATGGCCATAGCGAGGAGCATCGGCGGCTGGAGCTTGCCCTCCGGGTCGCGGGGCTCGGCGAGTTCGAATGGGACATGGCGGGCGGCGTCTTCGTGGTCAGCGAGCGGATGGCCGCGATCACCGGCTTCCCGCCCGGCCCCATGCCCGCGAAAGGCACCAAGGCGCTGGAGCCGTTCATCCACCCGGATGACCGGGAGGAGTTCAGGGCCCGGAAGGTCGAACAACGCCTGGCTGGCGGCCAGTACGAGTTCGAGTTCCGCCACATCCGGCCGGACAACGGGCGCACGGTCTGGGTGCGGGTGGCCAGCGTGCTGGCCCGCGATGCCGAGGGGCGCCCGCTCAGCGCCACCGGGATCGTCGAGGACATCACCCAGCGCAAGGTCGAAGAGGAGCAGCGCCATACCCTGATGGCCGAGCTCGACCACCGGGTGAAGAACGTGCTGGCGACGGTGCAGTCGCTGGCCATCCAGACGGCGCGGCGCACGACCTCGCTGGAAGGGTTCCTGCAGAACTTCGGCGGCCGGCTGAAGGCCATGGCCTCGGCCAACGAGCTGCTCACCGCCGCGCGCTGGCGCGGCGCGGCCATCGACCACCTGGCCGCCGCCGAACTCGGCGCGCTGGCGCCGGGGCAGACGGCCTGGGAGGGACCGGAGCTGTTCCTGACGCCAAGGGCGGCCAATGCGCTGGCGCTCGGCCTGCACGAACTGGCCGCCAATGCGGTGAAGTTCGGAGCCTTGTCGGTGGAGACCGGCCGCGTGGACCTGCGTTGGGCGCGGCAGGGCGACGGCGGCTTCGAGCTGACCTGGACGGAGACCGGCGGCCCGACCGTGACGCCGCCGACGCGCCGCGGCTTCGGCTCCACCCTGCTGGAGCAGGTGACCAGCCGCGAACTGAACGGCAAGACCGCCATCGACTTCCGCCCGGGCGGCGTTCAGGCGAGGCTGCGGGCCGGCCCCGCCGCGGTGGCGCCGCGCCCGGAGAGGACGCCCGAGGCCCCGCGGATCGCCGAGACGGTGGCGACGTCCGCCGGCCCGACCAACCTGCGTGGCGCGCGCGTGCTGATCGTCGAGGACGCGGTGCTGCTGGCCATGGAACTGGAGACCGGGCTTTCCGACGCCGGCGCGCGGGTGATCGGGCCGGCCTATGAGCTGGAGGAGGCGCTGGCCCTGCTGGGCGAGCCGATCGAGGCCGCGGTGCTCGACGCCAACCTCAACGGCCATTCGGTGACGCCCGTCGCCCAGGCGCTGGCGGCCCGCGGCGTGCCCTTCGTGTTCGCGACCGGCTATGGCGAGGCCGGCGGTGCGCCCGGCGACTTCGACGCGCCGGTGATCCGCAAGCCCTATGACGTGACCCAGGTTGCCGCCGCGGTGGCGGAACTGCTGCAGGTCAACACGCCGCACCCCGAACGGGCCCCCTGAGACAAGGCGCCGCCTCGGCCTCGGTCGACCTGCGCATTAGGTTCGACCGCGGGAGGGCCTGCGGCCTCCGCAGGGGCCGGACCGGCGGCCCCAGGATCTCGCCCGAGTCAGGCGACCCTTAAGCTTCCCCGTTCGGTCCGCGGCAGAGGTCGCGGACCGGCCGTCCTCAGATGATCCCGCCGGCGCGCAGTTCGGCCAGGCGTTCGTCCGAGCACCCCGCGCGGGCCTTCAGCACCTCATCCGTATGCGCCCCGAGCGGCGGGCCAGGCCAGCGCACCGCGCCGGGCGTGCGCGACAGCTTCGGGAAGGCGTTCTGCATGCGGATCGGGCCGAACACCGGATGCTCGGTGGTGACGATGGTCTCACGCGCCTGGAACTGCGGGTCGTCCAGCATGTCGGGGGCGCGGAAGACGCGGCTCGCCGGCACGCCCTTGGCCTCCAGCAGGACCAGGAGGTCGGAAAGCGCGAAGGTCGAGGTCCAGTCGGCGATGATGGCGTCGAGTTCGTGCTGGTTCACGCCACGCGCGGCATGGCTGACGAATTTCGGGTCGGTCTTCAAGTCCGGGCGGCCCATGGCCTCGGTCAGGCGCGCATAGACGGTGTCGCCGTTGCCGCCGATCAGGATCAGGTCGCCGCCCGCGCAAGGGTAGGCGTTGGAGGGCGCGATCCCGGGCAGCACCGAGCCGGAGCGCTCGCGGACGTAGCCGGTGATGTCGTACTCGGTGACCAGGTTCTCCATCACCGCCAGCACGCTCTCGTAAAGCGCCGCGTCGATCACCTGGCCGCGGCCGGTGCGCTCACGCTCATGCAGGGCCATGGTGATGCCCATGACCGCGTGCATGGCCGCCAGGCTGTCGCCGATGGAGATGCCGGCCCGCGCCGGCGCCCGGTCCGGTTCGCCGGTGACGTAGCGCAGGCCGCCCATGGCCTCGCCGATCAGGCCGTAGCCCGCGCGCGTCGCGTAGGGGCCGGTCTGGCCGAAGCCGGAAACGCGGGCCATCACCAGCCTGGGATTGTCGGCGCTGAGCTCAGCGTAGGAAAGGCCCCACTTCTCCATGGCGCCGGGGCGGAAGTTCTCGATCACCACATCGGCCTGGGCGATCAGGGCCTTGGCGATGGCCTGGCCGTCCGGCGTGCGCAGGTCCAGGCCCACGGACTTCTTGTTGCGCCCGATCACCGGCCACCAGGGCGAGTGGCCCTTGGGCAGGCTGCGGCCCCACTGGCGCATCGGGTCGCCGACCCTGGGGTCCTCGACCTTGATCACCTCGGCGCCGAAGTCGCCGAGGATCTGGCCCGCGAAGGGCCCCGCGATCAGGGTGCCCATTTCGATCACGACGAGGTCGGCGAGGGGGCCTTGGGGTGTCGTCACGAAATCACTCTCTCTGTTCATGGGTGGCCGGGCTTGTCCCGGCCACCCATGAACACGGGCGTTGCAGGACGCCTTGCAGCGATGGCGCGTCTGGGTTCGCGGCACAAGGCCGGGAATGACGGATGAATGGGAGCGTTTGCTTCACTTCACCGCGCGCCCGGCGTAAGGCCCAGGCCATGAGCGCATACGTCTTCGCCCCGCCGCCCGTCGTCACGGTCCCTGTCGAAAGCGGCGGCGCGTTCCCGGTGCGCCGGATCCTGTGCGTCGGGCGCAACTACGCCGCCCACCGGCGCGAGATGGGCGGCGACGACCGCGATCCGCCGTTCTTCTTCGCCAAACCCGCCGACGCGATCGTGCCGCCGGGCCAGAACCCCGCCTATCCACCCAGGACCGCGAACCTGCACCACGAGATCGAGCTGGTCGTGGCGCTGAAGGCCGGCGGCAAGGACGTTCCCGTCGACAAGGCGCTGGACCTGATCTTCGGCTATGCCGTGGGCGTCGACATGACCCGGCGCGACCTGCAGAACGCGGCGAAGGACAAGGGCCAGCCGTGGGACGCCTCCAAGGGCTTCGACGCTTCCGCGCCGATTTCGGCGATCAAGCCGTGGAGCGGGGCGCCGCCGCAGGGGCGCATCGAACTCTCCGTGAACGGCCAGACGCGCCAGGACGCCAAGCTCGCCGACATGATCTGGGCCACGGCCGAGATCATCTCCGAGGCCTCCAGGCTCTGGACGCTGGCGCCCGGGGACCTGATCTACACCGGCACGCCCGAGGGCGTCGGGCCGCTGGTGCGCGGCGATCGCGTCGAGGGCGCGATCGAGGGCGTGGGCGCGCTCAGCTTCGAGGTGGTTTGATGAGTTTCACCCTCTATAGCGCCTGGCGCGCCACGGCGCCCTATCGGGTGCGGATCGGGCTGGCGCTGAAGGGTGTCGCTTACGACTATTCGCCGCTCGACCTGATCCGCGGCGACCAGCGCAGCGCGGAATACACCCAGGTGAACCGCCAGCGCCTGACGCCGGCGCTCGACATCGGCGAGACGGTGCTGACCCAGAGCGTGGCGATCCTGGAGTGGCTGGAGGAGGAATATCCCGAGCCGCCGATCCTGCCCAAGTCCGCGCTCGACCGGCAGGTGGTGCGCTGCATGGCCCTGATCGTCGCCTGCGATATTCACCCGCTGAACAACACACGCGTCGGGCGCAAGCTGAACAAGATGGGCATCGACCAGGCCGGCATCCTCGAGTGGACTCAAGGGTGGATCAAAGACGGCTTCGACGCGCTGGAGCCGATGGTCGAGCGCTATGGCCAGGGCTTCGCCTTCGGCAAGACGCCGACGCTGGCCGACTGCTGCCTGGTCCCGCAGGTCTATTCGGCCAACCGCTACGAGGTGGATCTGGCGCCCTATCCCTCGATCCGCGCGGCGGCTGAGCGGGCGGCCGAGCACCCGGCCTTCCAGGCCGCGCATCCCACGAAACAGCCTGACGCAGTGGTGGCCTGACATGCTTGACGACCTGAAGGCCAGCAACCGCGCCTGGGCGGAACGCAAGGTCGCGACCGATCCCGGCTTCTTCGAACGCCTGATCGGTCAGCAGGCGCCGAAGTATCTGTGGATCGGCTGTTCCGACAGCCGGGTGCCGGCGACCGAGATCGTGGACCTCGATCCCGGCGAGATGTTCGTCCACCGCAACATCGCCAACCTCGCCCCGCCACAGGACGCCAACTACCTGTCGGTGCTGCAGTTCGCGATCGACGTGATCAAGGTCGAGCACGTGCTGGTCGTCGGCCACTATGGCTGCGGCGGGATCGCGGCGGCGGTGGACGGCGGCCGGCGCGGGCTGATCGACCACTGGCTGCACCCGATTCGTGAGGTCTGCCACGAGCACCGTCACGAACTCGACGCCATCCCCGAGGAGCGGGCGCGGCTGGACCGGCTCTGCGAGCTGAACGTCATCCGGCAGGTGAGGAACGTCGCCTCGGACGTCTTTGTGCAGGACGCCTGGGCGCGGGGGCAGGAGGTCTGCGTCCACGGCTGGGTCTATTCACTCGCCACCGGCATCGTGAAGGACCTGGGAGTCACGGTGGGCGGGCTGGAAGAGCTGGAGAAGCTCGACTAGGCGCGCCGACCTCCCGCTGTTGCGCTGAGGAGGTACGGTTTCCGAGACATTAAGTATAGACGAGGTGAATCAAAGATTTACCCTCTGTCGTAACTTATTCATTTACGCTGTTGGGCGATTTTCTACCCGAATTATTAGGAATCGGGTGTCCAGATGCGAAATCGTTTCGACCCAGTCAGCGTGTGGCGGTCCCTTCGGCGTTTCGCGGCAAACAAGGCCGGCGTCAGCGCCGTCACCTTCGCCATTTCCTTCTCGGTGCTCGCGCCGATGACGATGGGTATCTTCGATATCTATCAGATCAACGGCCAGCGCGGAAAGTTGCAGGACGCCCTGGATGCCGCGGCGCTCTATGCGGCGCGCTCCACGGCGACGACGACCGAGGATATCGACGCCATCGGCGACAAGGCCCTGGCGGCGAACCTGAAGCTGATCCCCGGCGCGACCCTGCAGTCGTCCGATTTCGTGCTGAACACCGACGGCGACGCCAAGGTGGTGGCGGTGGCCTCGGTGCGGGTTCCGGCGCTCGCGCCGGACGCCTTCGTGCACAACCCGGTGACGGTGAACACCGAGGTGACCCGCGCGGGCAACAACCTGGAAGTGGCCCTGGTGCTCGACAACTCCACCTCAATGGCCGGCGCGAGCCTGACGTCGCTGAAGTCGGCGGCGACGCAACTGGTCGACCTCGTGGTCTCCGACAACCAGAGCCCGTATTATTCGAAGGTCTCGATCATTCCCTACGGGAATGGCGTGAACGTCGGGTCCTATGCCGCGACGGCGCGCGGCGACACCCAGACGGGCAGCAACCCGACCCGCGGCGTCAACAGCACGCCGCTCTACGAGAGCTTCAGGTTCAACAACCGGTCGGGCGGCAAGGTCACCTGGGACATCAGCACCTGCGTGAGCGAGCGCACCGGCCCGGAGGCCTATACCGACGCCTCGCCCGCGACGGCGAAGGTGGGCGCGAACTACCCGGCGACCGCCAACGGCAACCCTTGCATCTCGGCCAAGATGGCGCCGCTCTCCAGCAGCAAGGACTCGCTCCACACGGCGATCAACAACCTGACGGCGTGCTGCTCAACGGGCGGCCACATCGGGGTCGCGTGGGGCTGGTACACGCTGTCGCCGAACTGGGCCGAGGTGTTCACCGGTGACGCCGCGCCGGCCGCCTATACCGCGCCCCACACCATCAAGGCGCTCGTGCTGATGACCGACGGCGAATACAACTCCGTCTACTGCAACGGCGTGATCGCCCAGATGAACACCAACAGCAGCGCCAGCGGCAGCGGCAGTGACAACGATCACATCAACTGCAACGGCACGAACGGCAAGGACGCCTACGCCCAGGCCCAGGCGCTGTGTGCGGCCATGAAGGCTCCGCCCAACAACATCGTCATCTACACGGTGGGGCTGAACGTGCTGTCCAAACCTGAGGCCCAGGATCTGGTGAACAAGTGCGCCACCGACTCCAAGCACGTCTACCTGCCGGCGGACGGCACGGCGATGACGGTGGCGTTCAAGCAGATCGCGGCGGACCTGCAGAGGTTGCGGCTCTCACACTAGAGCTGCCCGCAAGCTCAAGCCAAACCCCTCCCTGCCAGCAAGGGAGGGGTTTTTCTTCGGCGCTCAGGCGAGCTTGATCTCGCGCAGGCGTTCCTGGAGGAACGCGTCGGCGGTGATCGAGACCGGGTAGTTGTCCGGATGCGCCGGATCGATGCAGCCGGGCAGGGTCCTGATCTCGTAGTCCGAGTTGAAGTGCAGGAAGAAGGGGGTGGAGTAGCGTGGCACGCCGCGGCGCTCCGGCGCCGGGTTGACCACCCGGTGGGTCGTGGACGGCAGGCGGTTGTTGGTCAGCCGCTGCAGCATGTCGCCGATGTTGCAGACCAGCGAGCCGGGCGGCGGGTTGATCGCCAGCCACTGGCCGTCGCGGTCCAGCACCTCGAGCCCGGCCTCCTCGGCGCCTAGCAGCAGGGTGATGACGTTGATGTCTTCGTGCGCCGCGGCGCGGATGTGCGGGCCGTCGAAGGGTACCGGCGGGTAGTGCAGCAGGCGCAGGATCGAGTTGCCGAAATCGACGGTGGGGTCGAAGAAGTGGCGCTCCAGCCCCAGGTAGGCGGCGATCGCCTCCAGCACCTTCAGGCCCATGGCGTCGAGCGCGCCGTAGAGCCAGCCCACCGTCTCACGGAACTCGGCGACCTCGGCGTCCGGCCAGACATTGTCGGCCATGTGACTGCGGAACGGGTGGCCCGCCGGCAGGTCGCGGCCGACATGCCAGAATTCCTTGAGGTCGTAGTTGGTCTCGCCCTTGGCGGTCTCGACGCCGAAGGGGGTGTAGCCGCGCTGGCCGCCGACCGGCAGCTTGTATTTCAGCTTCTCGGCTTCCGGCAGGGCGAAGAACCTCTTGGCCGCCGCCAGCGCCGCATCGATGCGCGCCTGGGGGATGCCGTGGTCGCAGATCACCGCGAAGCCGAAGCGGGCGAACGAGCCGCCGAGCTGGTCGGAAAAGTGGGAGAAGTCGCGCTCGAACCCGGTGAAGGAGACCGGCGCGATGCGGGGCGGAAGGGTCTGGGCCTGGCTCATGCGCCGAGGTTTACACCCGCTCATCCTCGGCTTCCAACCGCTCCGCGTCGGCGCGTCTCGGCTCGGCGAACTGGGGCGCGTCCTCCAGGTCTTCCTCCTCGGCGATCCGCTTCATCTCCGCGCGTAGCAGGCGCTCGGTGGTCTCGCGGCTGTCGCGGGCGGCCATGATGTAGTTCTCCTCCTCGCCGGCCACCGGGGCGAGCTGGCGGAAGAACTTGTCGTCCTGTTCGCGGAACAGGTTCGCCGCACGGCCGGCGCGGCGTTCGCTCAAGCCCAGCTTCAGGAGCGCGGTCCGTCCCAGGCTGAGCGCGCTCTCGAAGGTTTCCCGCTCGACCGAGACGTTGGGCGTCTTCAGGAGCTCGTAGGCGTGGCGGCGGTCCCAGGCGCGGGCCAGAATCTGCAGGTTGGGGAACAGCTCGTGGGCCGCCTCGACCATCTCGGAGGCCTTGTCACGGTCGTCGATGGCCACGATCAGCAGCTTCGCCTTGTCGGCGCCGGCGGTGCGCAGAAGGTCCATGCGGCTGGCGTCGCCGTAGTGCACCGTCCAGCCGAAACGGCGGATGACCTCGATCTGCTCGATGGACGAGTCCAGCAGCACGACCTTGAAGTTGTTGGCGAGCAGCAGGCGCGTGGCGATCTGGCCGAAGCGGCCGAAACCCGCGACGATCACGTCCGGCGCGCCTTCGTCGAACGGCAGGTTCTCGGGCTCGTCGCGGTCGTCGGTGCGGCTGAGCACCAGCCGTTCGTATCCGGCCGAGAGCACGGGCGTGGCAGCCATCGAAACCGCAACCACCGCGGTGAGCAGATGGGCCAGTTCCGGACTCATCACCCGCGCGCCCAGCACGAATCCCAGCAGGACGAAGGCGAACTCGCCGCCCTGGGCCAGGGCGACGCCGGTGCTGAGCGCGGTGCGATGCGGTGTGCGGAACAGCCTCGCCGCGCCGTACATGGCCACGATCTTCAGGCTCATCAGCCCCAGCACCAGGCCCGCGATCAGCAGGAAGTTTTCCCGCACCAGGCCTAAGTCGAGGCCCGCGCCGACGGTGATGAAGAACAGGCCGAGCAGCAGGCCGCGGAACGGCTCGATGTCGGTCTCCAACTCGCGGCGGAACTCGCTCTCAGCCAGCACGACGCCGGCCAGGAAGGCGCCCAGGGCCGGCGACAGGCCGACCAGCTCCATCAGGGCCGCGACGGCGATCACCAGCAGCAGGGCCGAGGCGGTGAAGATCTCCCGCAGGCGCGCGGCGGCGATGAAACGGAACATCGGCTGGGTCAGGTAGCGCCCGCCGGCCACCACGATGGCGACCGCTGCCATCTGGGCGAGCGCCTGGGCCCACCCGGGCAGCGGGGCGAGCAGGCTGGTGGCGTGACCGACGTCCGGCGCCGTCACGCCTGCCGGCGTCAAGAGCGGCAGGAGGGCGAAGAGCGGGATCACCGCCAGGTCCTGGAACAGCAGCACGCCGAAGGAGGCCTCGCCGACCGGTCCTTGGCGCAGGCCCTTTTCCTCGAGGCTCTGCAGGACGATGGCGGTCGAGGACATGGCCAGGATCAGGCCCACCGCCGCGCCCACCCGCCAGTCCAGCCCGAAGGCGAGCGAGGCCGCGGCGATCAGGGCGCCGGTGCCCAGCAACTGCGCAAGGCCCAGGCCGAAGATCGTCGTGCGCATCTTCCACAGCAGGGCCGGCCGGACCTCGAGCCCGATCAGGAACAGCAGGATGACGACGCCGAATTCGGCGAAGCCCTGCACTTCGCCGGGCGCGCCGACCAGGTTCAGCAGGAACGGGCCGATCAGGACGCCGGCGATCAGGTAACCCAGCACCGAGCCCAACCCGAGCCGCTTGGCGATCGGCACCGAGATCACGCCGGCGGCCAGATAGACCAGGGCCTGGATCAGCAAGGTGTTGGCGTGCATCGCACCAGTGGACAGTGCCTTTGGCCGCCTTGCACGCGATTTTTCTGAAGCCGGCGGTTCTCAATTGCTGCGTTGCGGCGTAACACGGCGGGCATGGCCAGCAAGACAGTGGACGGCGCCGCCGAGGCGCTCGCGGGCGTGCTCTTCGACGGCATGACCATAATGGCGGGCGGCTTCGGCCTCTGCGGAATTCCTGAGAACCTGATCGCGGCGATCCGCGAGACGGGGGTCAAGGAGCTGACGGTCGTCTCCAACAATTGCGGGGTCGACGACTTCGGGCTTGGCATCCTGCTGGCCGGCGGCCAGATCCGGAAGATGATCTCCAGCTACGTGGGCGAGAACAAGCTGTTCGCCGAGCTCTACCTCTCCGGCAAGCTGGAGCTGGAGTTCAACCCGCAGGGCACGCTGGCCGAGCGCATCCGCGCCGGCGGGGCGGGCATCCCGGCCTTCTTCACCCGCACCGGGGTCGGCACCCTGGTCGCGGAAGGCAAGGAAGTCCGCGAGTTCGACGGCGAGAAATATGTGATGGAGCGCGGCCTGACCGCCGACCTTTCCATCGTGCGGGCCTGGAAGGGCGACCACGAGGGCAACCTCGTCTACCGGCGCACGGCGCGCAACTTCAATCCGATGATGGCGACGGCCGGCAAGGTGACGATCGCCGAGGTGGAAAACCTCGTCGAGACCGGGGTGCTGGACAAGGACAACATCCACACGCCCGGCATCTACGTGGATCGCATCTTCCGCGGCGCCCACTTCGAAAAGCGCATCGAGCAGATGACCACCCGGCCGCGGGAAGAGAAGGTAGGCGCCTGATGGCCCTTGAACTCAAGCAAGGATGGACCCGCGAACAGATCGCCGCCCGGGCCGCCACCGAGCTGCGCGACGGCTTCTATGTGAACCTCGGCATCGGCATCCCGACCCTTGTCGCCAACTACATCCCGCCCGGCGTGCAAGTGACCCTGCAGAGCGAGAACGGCATGCTGGGCATGGGTCCGTTCCCCTATGAGGGCGAGGCTGACCCCGACCTGATCAATGCCGGCAAGCAGACGATCACCGAACTTCCGTCGTCGTCCTATTTCAGCTCCGCCGACAGCTTCGCCATGATCCGTGGCGGGCACATCGACCTGTCGATCCTGGGGGCGATGCAGGTGTCGGCGAACGGCGACCTCGCCAACTGGATGGTGCCCGGCAAGATGGTCAAAGGCATGGGCGGCGCCATGGACCTGGTGGCTGGCGTCAAGCGCGTCGTCGTGGTCATGGAGCATACCGAGAAGTCCGGCGCGCCGAAGCTGGTCAAGGCTTGCAGCCTGCCGCTGACCGGCCAGGGCGTGGTCGACCTGGTGATCACTGAGCTCGGGGTGTTCGACGTGTCGCGGGGCAGGTCGCCGCTGAGGCTGACGGAGCTCGCGCCGGGCGTGACCGTGGACGAGGTCAAGGCCAAGACCGATGCGCCGTTCGAGGTTGCCGTCCCCTGAGCCCTTCCCTCCCTAATGGGAGGATGTCGAGCGCGAGCGAGACGCGCGGGGATGTGTGGGCCGGAGGGCTGAGTCAGCGCTTGAACGCGACGACCCGCCCGACCTCGTTTCACTCGGCCACCCTGCCCACTAAGGGAGGGAAGGGTGTAACGATCCGGCTTCGAGGTGCGTATATTCTGGCGATCCTCGCGTTCACCGAAGGCTTGCTGAGACCATGAAGACCCGACTGTTCGCCGCGCTTGCTGCTTCCGTCCTGATGATCTCCGACGCCGCGCCGGCGGCGGCCGCAGCCCTGAAGACCGCGGTGTTCGCCGGCGGCTGCTTCTGGTCCGCCGAGCACGACATCGAGCACACGCGTGGCGTGAAGGACGTGGTCGTGGGCTATGCCGGCGGGACGACCAAGAACCCCACCTACGAGAACCACTCGGGCTTCCTGGAATCGATCAAGGTCACTTACGACCCGGCGGTGATCAGCTATCCGCAGCTCGTCAACGCCTTCTTCCACCACATCGACCCGACCGACCCGAACGGCCAGATCTGCGACCAGGGCCCGTCCTACCGCACGGCGATCTTCACCGCCGATGCGACGGAGAAGGCCCAGGCCGAGCAGGTGAAGGCGCAGATCGGCAAGGAGCTGGGCGGCAGCGTGCGCACCATGGTCCTGCCGGCCACGACCTTCTGGATGGGCGAGGGCTATCACCAGAACTACGCCGAGAAGAACCCGGCGGCCTACATGGCCTACCGCGTCGGCTGCGGGCGCGACCGCACGCTGCGGGTCATCTGGGGGAAGGGCTGACCTTCGACGCCGCGTCGAACTTCACCTTGTCGCCGGGGCGCCACTCCGGCGAGGGGTAGCCGGTCGCCGGGTCGCGCGGCCGGGGGGCGAAGCCCAGGCCCACGAACATGTCGAGCGTGCGCCGGCGCTTGCGGTCGAGCCAGATGTGGTCGATCTCCGGCGCCAGGACGCGGCCGAAGTCATGCGCCATCTCGGTATTGAACCAGCTCTCGTAGGCGACTGCCAGGACCCGCTGCCCGTTGGCAGGCGTCAGCGGCGCACTCGACTCGGCCTGGTTGCCGGCCTCCGTCCCGCGTAGCCAGATCTTCAGCGGCGGCGCCAGCGGCTCGCGGAAGTAGTCCCGGCCGTAGTAGGCGAGCGCGTAGTAGAGGAAGCGGTTGTTGACCGCGATCGCGCTCAGGCCGACGGGGCTCTCGACGCGCGCGCGGCGCACGACCACGTCCGCCGTCTGCGCCCACCCGCGGGCGCGCTTGACGCTGTTGGACAGGCCGAGGCCGTCGGCGACCCGCGGCGAGACCACCAGCGCCAGGAAGGCCGCGGCGATGACCGCCTGGATGGCGAGCGCCGCGACCAGGGTGCGCCGCGCCCGCCAGCGGATCAGCCAGGCCGCCACCAGGATCGCCCCGGAGACATAGCTCGCGCCTGACCAGTTCGCGTTGGCCCGGCTGACGAAAGCCTGCACGGCCACAAGCACGATCGGCGGCAAGGTGAAACAGAGCAGCAGCAGGTCGGCGGGTTCGAGCCGGCGGCGCCAAGCCAGCAGGCCCCCGCCGACGACCAGCACGGCGAACGGAATCGGCCCGAACACCAGGAACTGGGTGGCCAGGAACTCGCCGAGCTCGGCGGGATGGAAGAGGCTGGCGGCGCTCCAGTTGGCGTCGGCGGCGGTGTGCTGGACGGTGGCGAACCCGTGGGCGGCGTTCCAGGCGAGATTGGGCGCCAGCACCAGGGCCAGGGCCGCGACCGCCAGGGCCGCCGATCCGGCCGACCAGCTTCGCCGTGCGCTGCGCGACAGGGCCAGGTGCAGGCCGACGCCGATCACCGCATAGGCCGCGGCGTATTTGCTGAGGAAGGCGAGTCCCAGCGCCGCGCCGAAGCCGGCGGCGAACGCCAGGCGCCGCGCCCCGGCCGAGCCCTGGAGCGAGGTGTAGGCCAGCAACGCCAGGCCCAGGAAGAACAGTAAGGGCGCGTCGGTGGCCGCGACCGCCGCGGAAAGCTGGATGCCGGGCGCAAGCGCGTAGAGCGCAGCCGCGGCAAGCGCCGTGCGCGCCCCATAGAGCCGCCGGCCGATAACGAAGACGAGCAAGGTCGCGCCGGCCTGGAACAGCACGGCTGGCAGGCGCACCCAAGGCTCCGCGTCGCCGCCAAAGGCGGTGGAAGCCCAGATCGACCAGGCGATCATCGGCGGCTTGGAATAGTAGCCGAACGCCAGGGTGCGCGACCAAAGCCAGTATTGCGCCTCATCGGGGTAAAGTTCGAGCGGCGTGCGGAAGAGCGCGATCAGCCGCGCGAAGGTCAGGGCGACCGTCAGCAGGACCGCCGCGCGCGCGTCGGCGTCCATGTCTTGGGGTCTGGCCGCATCCGGAATCTTGGCGCCTGGCATCGCCGCGAGCCTAGCCGCAGTCGGGCTCGCGCCGGAAGCCGCCGGGCGAAAGCGCAACGCAACTGTGTCCTCAGCTACACGCCCGTTTGGGAAGTGTGGGGCCGGTAATAAAAGTGTTATCGCCCGCAGGCAGGTTGTCTCATATGTGACGAACGGAGATCAGCGCCCCGGCAGGGGTTGCCGGCGCGTGTCTCGCAGGGGGTTTGA
>Ga0207690_10000226_pt1 | contig 42329 bp, 36 predicted proteins | sample KBSC23metaG_FD_184315 | JGI IMG/M metagenome (GOLD analysis project Ga0207690, IMG submission 184315) | Corn rhizosphere microbial communities from Kellogg Biological Station, Michigan, USA - KBS C2-3 metaG (SPAdes) (version 2) | ecosystem: Host-associated > Plants > Roots > Rhizosphere > Soil ... | reverse complement strand
CCAGCGGCTGCCGCTGGACATCAAGGAGGGTGACACCGTCATCTTCTCCAAGTACGGCGGCACCGAGGTCAAGTTCGGCGCCGACGAGTACCTCATCCTGTCGGCCCGCGACGTGCTCGCGGTCGTCGAGAAGTAATCCGCAAAGAGCGAACGCCCCGGTGCCGGCAAGGCGCCGGGGCGTTGGCATGAGAGGACAACAGCAGTGGCCAAGATCCTGAGCTACCACACCGACGCGCGCGACTCGCTGCAGCGCGGGGTCGACCGACTGGCGGACGCCGTCAAGGTGACCCTCGGCCCGAAGGGCCGCAACGTCGTCATCGACAAGAAGTGGGGCGCGCCGACTATCACCAACGACGGCGTCACGATCGCCAAGGAGATCGAGCTCGACGATCCCTACGAGAACATGGGCGCGCAGCTCGCGAAGGAAGTCGCCACCAAGACCAACGACATCGCCGGCGACGGTACGACGACCGCGACGGTGCTCGCCCAGGCGATGGTCCGCGAGGGCCTGCGCAACGTGGCGGCCGGCGCGCAGCCGCTCGCGCTCAAGCGCGGCATCGAGGCCGCGGTCGAGGCCGTCAGCGAGAAGCTGCTCAGCATCGCCCGCGAGGTCGGCGAGCAGAGCGAGGTGGCCAGCGTCGCCACGATCTCGGCTCAGGACCCCAAGATCGGCGAGCTCATCGCCGAGGCGTTCGCCAAGGTCGGCAAGGACGGCGTGATCACGGTCGAAGAGGCGCAGACCATGGTGCTCGAGCTCGAGTTCACCGAGGGCATGCAGTTCGACAAGGGGTACATCTCGCCGTACTTCGTGACGGACCCGGAGCGGATGGAAGCGGTCCTCGAGGACCCGTACATCCTGCTGCACCAGGGCAAGATCTCCTCGATCACGGATCTGTTGCCGCTGCTGGAGAAGGTCGTGCAGGCCGGCAAGCAGCTGCTCATCGTCGCCGAGGACGTCGAGGGCGAGGCGCTGTCGACGCTCGTGGTCAACAAGATCCGCGGCACGTTCACCGCGGTCGCGGTGAAGGCTCCCGGCTTCGGCGACCGGCGCAAGGCGATGATGCAGGACATGGCCATCCTCACCGGCGCGCAGGTCGTCGCCGAGGAGGTCGGCCTCTCGCTCGGCACCGCCGGGCTCGAGGTGCTGGGCCGGGCTCGCCGGGTCACGGTGACCAAGGACGACACCACGCTGGTCGACGGCGGCGGCGAGCAGTCCGCCATCGACGACCGGGTCCGGCAGATCAAAGCCGAGATCGAATCCACCGATTCCGACTGGGATCGGGAGAAGTTGCAGGAGCGGCTGGCGAAGCTGGCCGGTGGCGTCGGCGTCATCCGCGTGGGCGCGGCGACCGAGGTCGAGCTCAAGGAGAAGAAGCACCGGCTCGAGGACGCGATCTCGGCGACCCGTGCCGCGATCGAGGAGGGCATCGTCGCCGGCGGCGGCAGCGCGCTCGTCTCGGTGATCGGCGTGCTCGACGGCGACTGCGGCCTGACCGGCGACGAGGCGACCGGCGTCAACATCGTCCGCGCCGCCCTGGTCGAGCCGCTGCGCTGGATCGCGCAGAACGCCGGGCACGAGGGCTACGTCGCCGTCAGCCGGGTGCGCGAGCTCCCGGCCGGCCACGGGCTCAACGCCGCGACCGGCGAGTACGTCGACCTGGTCGCGGCCGGCGTCGTCGACCCGGTCAAGGTGACCCGGTCGGCGGTCCGCAACGCGGCGTCGATCGCCGGGATGCTGCTCACGACCGAAGCGCTGGTCGCGGACAAACCGGCCGATCCGGAGCCCGAGGCAGGTCACGGACATGGCCACGGACACGGTCACGGGCACTCGCACTAGCCCGATGACTAGGCCCTAGCTAGTCACTTCCAGGGGGCCCGTTACGCCAATCGGCGTAACGGGCCCTTTTCGTTTGTCCGTTTTACAGTCGATTTCTCCTTGAAAATCCTTGGAATTCTGGGCTCAAGCCGTCACGTGACTAGTCCGAACTAGTTAATGTTCGTAGTCATCGTCATCCGAGCCCCCCGGAGAAACGAATGCGCGCCAAGCTGATCGTCACCGCCGCTCTCGCGAGCGTCGCCGGCACCGTCATCATCGCCGCCCCGTCGGCGTCCGCCGAGTCCTCGGCGTCCGCCTTCACCTCGCGGCTCGTCACCCTGGTCAACGAAGCCCGTGCCCAGCACGGCCTGCGTTCCCTGTCGGTCGCGAGCGGGACCTCCTCGGTCGCCGCCAGCTGGTCGTCGCATATGGCGTCGAGCAACACGCTCGCGCACAACCCGAACCTCGAGTCGCAGCTCGAATCGCACGGCAGCCCCAACTGGACGACTTACGGCGAGAACGTCGGCGAGGGTCCGACGTCGAGCGCCGACAAGCTGTTCACCGCCTACATGAACTCGCCCGAGCACCGGGCCAACATCCTCGACAGCGGCTACCGCTACATCGGCATCGCGACCGTGTTCAGCGGCAGCCTCGCGTGGAACACGATGGACTTCGTCGACCAGTACGGCAGCACGACCACCACGACGACGACCACCAAGACCACGTTCGTGCACCACACGACCACGACCGCGCCGCGGGTCAGCGCGCCGAAGCCGGCGTCGCACCCGGCCGTCACCAAGCCGGCCACCCGCCCGGCCGCGCCGCACCACAAGCGCACCCGGCACCACGTCGTCGCGAAGCAGGTCCACGCCGTCCACCACGACACCGTCCGGCCCTACACCGACACGCTGCTCGCCACCGGCCAGCCGGTCGCGCTCGGCGCCGGCGACTCGGATTCCCCCGCGCCGCGCCTGATCGCGACGCTGGTGGCCGCGGCCCTGATCGCGATGGCCGGCTTCGCGTGGGGCGCCCGCCGCCGCGTGGTCGCGTGACCTGAGCGTCACCCGCTCGGTACCCTGCGCCCGGTGACCGAGCAACCCGCAGCCGCGGAGCAGTTGGCCGCGCTGCTGGCCGCAGGAGAGCGAGCCGCGTTCCATGGCCCGCCCGGCGCAGCCGTCGCCGAACTCGAGAAGGCCGTCGTACTTGCCCAGAAGTCCGGGCGGCGTGCGGAAGTCACCGCCGCCGCCTGGCTTCTGGGCGTTGCGCTGTCCGCCGCCGGCCGGTACGGCGGGGCGCTGCGGGTCCTGACGCCGCTGGTCGAAGCCGGCGAGAACTCGACGGCCGTCGAGACCCGGTTGTTCGCGGCGTTCGCCGCCGCCACCGCGGCGAGCGTCCACCGCGGCCTCGGCCGCCACCCGGCCGCCACCGTGCTCGACCAGCGCGGCCTCGCGCTCGCCGACGGCCAGGCCGAGGCCGAGTTCGACGCCCATCTCGGCCTGGCAAGCGACGCCGTCGGCCAGCAGGATCTCGACGCCGCGCGGGCGTCGTACGGCCGGGCCGAGGAACTGGTCGCGGCGCACGACGACGGCTGGTGGCGGCAGCGGGTGCGCCTGGAGTGGGCGCGCGCGGAGCTCGCGCTGCTCGCCGAGGACCCCGACGAGGCGGCCGTCGCCGCCGCGTCCAGCGTCGAGCAGGCCGAGAGCGCCCGGGCGCCGCGGCACGTCGCCAAGGGGCTGCTGTTCCAGGGGGTCGCCGAGCTGTCCGCCGGCAATCCCGAAGCCCCCGGCACGTTGCGGCGCGCGGCGACGCTCGCCGAGGGCCTCGCCGCGCTGCCGGTCGTCTGGCAGGCCCGCGCGCTGCTGGGTGCCCTGCTCGCCGGCGCGGCGGTCGAGGAGAGCGCGCGGTCGCTCGCGGCGGCGCGCTCGGCCGTGCTCACCATGGCCGCCGACCTGCCGCCGGACCTGCGCGAGGAGTGGCTGGCCCGGCCGAACGTGAGCGCGCTGCTCGAAGGCTGAGCCAACTAACCGTTGGGCCACTTTCTCCCGTTTTCACTCACGCAACAGCCGGTGCGGCCGACACTTCTCCGATGACCGCGACGTCACCCGAGCTTGGCCGCGCCCTCGCGCTGGCCCGCCGGACGCTGCGGCTGACCACGCTCTCGCTGCGCCCGGCCGGCGCCGCCGTACCCGCCCAGCGGGACGACACGTACGTCCTCGCCGTACCGATCCGCGTGGGCGGTGCGGTCTACGTGCTGACCGCGGAGGCCGACCGGCCGTTCGACTCGGCGATGGCCGAGACGGTCGTCGAGTTCGCCGGCCTGTTCGCCGGGCTCGCCGACCCCAGCTCCGCGAACCAGGCCGTGCTCGACCTCGAGGCCGACCGGGCCCAGATCGCGACCGAGCTGGAGGTCGTCGCGGAGGCTTTGGTCGCGGCGAAGCACGCGGCGATCGAGCCGGCCGACGCGGCGGCGGTCGAGCACGCGCTGACCCTGCTACGACGGGAGCAGCGGCGGCTGCGGGCTTACACGCTCGACGCCGGGCTGGCCGCCGCGTTGCGGCACGGCGGGTTGACCGTCGGCGGCGACGTCGACCGGCTCGTCGACCTGCCGCCGGCCCTCGCTGTGGCGGTCCAGCGGGTCGCCGAGGCGCTGTCGCGCGAGGCGCGCGGCGATTCGGACGAACCGGGGCAGATATCCGTCGAAGTCACCGAGTTGGAGGTGAAGTTCCGCCTGGATTCTGCCGACAAGATCCGCGACGCCTCAGAACTGGACCGCTGGGGCCGCCGCGTTAGCGCGCTCGGCGGCGAACTGGTGGTGCAGCCCGGAGGAGTCGACCTGAAACTGCCCGATCGGCGAGACGAAGGACGACGGTGACGACTGTCCTGATCTGTGACGACCACCGCATGATCCGCGAGGGATTGCGCCGGTCGGTCCAGGCACTTCCGGGGGTCGACCGCGTCGATACGGCGGAAACCGGCGAGGAGGTCCTCGCCCGCTGGCCGTCGGAACGTCAAGACCTGGTCCTGATGGACGTGTCGCTCCCCGGCATCGGCGGTCTGGAGACGACGCGCCGCTTGGTGCGCGAGCACCCGGAGGCGCACGTCGTCATGCTGGCCGGCGTCGGCGCGGGCGACCGCGACGCGGTGGCGATGGCGATCTCGGGCGGCGCCCGCGGCTACCTGCAGAAGAACGTCTCCCGCGAGGAGCTGTGCGCCGCGGTCGCGACCGCGCTCGCCGAGCAGGCGCTGGGCGACGCTCCGCGGCAACGCGGCGCCGAAAATGCCGACGTACCCGCTCTCACCGAGCGCGAGCTGCAGGTGCTGCACGGGATGGCGCAGGGTCGCAGCAACGCCGAGATCGGCCGCGAGCTCTACCTCTCCGAGGACACCATCAAGACGCACGCGCGGCGGTTGTTCCGCAAGATGAGCGTCAACGACCGGGCGCAGGCCGTCGCCTCCGGCTTCCGCTGGGGCCTCGTCCGCTAAGTAGGTGTGTCGGGCCGCCCCGCGAGCCCGCGCGCCGGAGCATTGGGCACTTGACGAGTGTTCCGTCTCGTGCGGCACGACAACCGCCCACTGCCGCCAGTTCGCGCACGTGGCAATGCCCGCTCGATGACCCCATTCAGCGTGATCCGGTAGTCGGGCGGCCGATGCGTGGCGTGCTCAGACCGTCGTATACACGCCGCGCGACAAGTGGTACTTTCCTCGCCAAATCATCCTAAGGGGGGGATTATGCGTACCTTCATGACAGCGTCGCGCGCGGGAATGCAGCCTCGGCTCAGGGTGCGTGGTGCTCTTGTCGTGGCTGCCTTGATAAGTGTCCTCGTGCCGTCGACGGTCACCGCGCAGCCAACTGCGAACTCTCAGGCACAGACCTCAGCGCCCCGATCGTTCCTGGACGAGGGGTTGACATTGGCCTCGGCCGCACGGGGCGGTGCTCACCCGTTGCGAGTCGACGAACGCTTTGCGCGGGTGCTGAAAGATCGCACCTTCGCGTTCATGTGGGAGGTGCGGGACTCGCGCGGGACGTACTACTTGGTGCTGCATCGCGGACGCGCGCATGCTTCGCTGGCACTGGCGACCATCGCCCCGGACGACACGGTGAATTACGAGCTATGGACGTTTGCCTCAGACGCCGCGAGCTCGCGCGTTTCTTCACCTCGGATCGGCTCGTTCCGTCTGGATTCCACAGATGGTGGCCTCTTGTGCGACATGTTCTGGAACCTCGTGGGCGGCATCTCCTGCTCCGGGTTCTTGGGTATTGTTTGCGGAGCGGCGGTTGGTCTTCTGGGGTACTACGCCTGCAACAGTCAGGACAATTATCCGCCGAGCGCCTACCTGGGTTGGTACGGATACCCGCGGGGTCTCACCGAGAGGCCTCCGATTGTGTGCCAGACTCCGTCGCCCGACTGCGCATCTTTGCAAGCGACCGTGAATCTCTACGCGTCACCTAGCCCATGCTTGACCAATCCCGTCGATCCGATCGATCAGCGCTGTTACTACACGGTGCTGGACCAGACGGGGCGACCGTCTGTACAGCCCGTTTCGGTCATTTGGACTTGGGGAGCCCAATGGCCGGACGGCGCTGTGACGACAACAGCTACCCCCGCGACGCCCGTGAACTCGACGTCTTCATTCGCCAACCGTGACATCACCACTTGCTGTCCGGGCACGTTCTTTGTTCACGCGTACCTCGACTGCATCGTTATCGTCCCACCGGCTGGGTACTCGGTTCCGCAGGACAGCGTGCTGGCGACCCAATGCGGAGATCTGCCTGTCGGTGGCAGCGGCTACGCCACCGGCGCCATCGAAGAGACATATGTTTGCTGCTCGCCGGCGAGCGCCGGCGTAATGCCGGCCCGGAGCACGGCGACGCGTCGGTAGAACGGAATTCAGGCTGACGCGGCCAGCGTGGTTCGTGTACGCGAGACGGTGCTAGTCGTCGTCCGCGGTGAGGATCGCGTCGGCGAAGCCTCGGGCGTAGTCCCACGACACGTACTCGTTCGGGTCCGGGCTGAACGCGGGTTCGTGCACGCGCGGCTGGCCTTCGTCGAGCAGGTGGCGCAGGTTGGCCCGGAGCAGGTCCCAGGCGAAGTAGTGCGGCTCCTCGCAGTCCTGGCAGTCGACGACCAGCCCGCGCACGCCGCGCGGCTCCAGCAGCACCTGGAACACCTCGAGGTCGGCGAGGTCGGCCGTGATCTCGGCCTCCTCGTCCGGGGTCAGCGGCTCGAGCGGCTCGTCGTCGTGGAAGTCGGCGGCGCTGAAGTGGGCCGCCGGGTCGCCGGGATCGTCGGCGAACGGGTCGAGCGGCGGGTCGTCGCGCACCTGTCAACGTTAGCCCGAAGAGTTGCATAGACTTACTTTTTGGCCCGCCGACGCAAGTAGGTGCACCAGTGGACGACGCGGTGTCCGCCCACCCCGACAAGTTCGCGCCGCTCGGACTCACGTTCGACGACGTGTTGCTGCTGCCGGCCGCGTCCGACGTCATCCCGAGCGAGGCCGACACCTCCACCCGGCTGTCCCGCTCGCTGACCCTCCGTACGCCGCTGCTGTCCAGCGCGATGGACACGGTCACCGAGGCGCGGATGGCGATCGCGATGGCCCGCCAGGGCGGCGTCGGCGTACTGCACCGCAACCTGTCCGCCGAGGATCAGGCGACCCAGGTCGACATCGTCAAGCGGTCCGAAGCCGGCATGGTCACGCACCCGATCACGTGCGCCCCGGACGACACGATCGCGGCGGCGAACGCCCTCATGGGCCGCTACCGCATCTCCGGCGTGCCGGTCACCGACCCCGACGGCGTCCTCGTCGGCATCGTGACCAACCGCGACATCCGGTTCGAGCGCGACCACGAGCGGCTGGTCCGCGAGGTCATGACCGCCGCGCCGCTGGTCACCGCGCCGGTCGGCGTCTCACGGCCGGACGCGCTGAAGCTGTTGCAGGACAACAAGGTCGAGAAGCTGCCGATCGTCGACTCCGCCGGGCGGCTGCGCGGGCTGATCACCGTCAAGGACTTCGCGAAGAGCCAGGAATACCCGCTCGCGACGAAGGACGCCGAGGGCCGGCTCGTCGTCGGTGCGGCGGTCGGCGTCGGCGAAGACGCCTACAAGCGCTCGATGACGCTCGTCGAGGCGGGCGTCGACTTCCTCATCGTCGACACCGCGCACGGCCACTCGCGCGCGGTGCTGGAGATGGTCGCCCGGCTCAAGGCCAACGTCTCGATCGACGTCATCGGCGGCAACATCGCGACCGCGGCCGCCGCCGAAGCGCTGATCGAGGCCGGTGCCGACGCGGTCAAGGCCGGCGTAGGGCCCGGCGCGATCTGTACGACGCGGGTCGTCGCCGGCGTCGGCGTACCGCAGATCACCGCGATCTACGACGTCGTGCAGGCCGCGCGGCGCCACGGCGTACCGGTCATCGCCGACGGCGGCATCAGCTACTCCGGCGACATCGCGAAGGCGATCGCGGCGGGCGCCGACACCGTCATGCTCGGCTCGCTGCTCGCCGGGTGCGAGGAGTCGCCCGGCGAGCTCATCTTCGTCGCCGGCAAGCAGTTCAAGTCCTACCGCGGGATGGGATCGCTCGGCGCGATGCAGTCGCGCGGCCAGGCTCGCTCCTACAGCAAGGACCGCTACTTCCAGGACGACGTGCTCTCCGACGACAAGCTGGTGCCGGAGGGCATCGAGGGCCAGGTCGCCTATCGCGGCCCGCTCGCCGGTGTCGCGCACCAGCTGCTCGGCGGCCTGCGCGCGGCGATGGGCTACGTCGGCGCGCACACGATCGACGAGTTGCAGCAGGCGCAGTTCGTCCGGATCACCGCGGCCGGGCTCAAGGAGAGCCACCCGCACGACATCCAGATGACGGTCGAGGCGCCGAACTACCAGGCCCGCTGATTACATGCGCGATTCGATCGAGATCGGTCTGGGCCGCTCCGCCCGGCGCGGTTACACGCTCGACGAGGTCGGCATCGTGCCGTCGCGCCGGACCCGTGACATCGACGCGGTGTCGATGGCGTGGCAGATCGACGCCTACCGGTTCGAGTTGCCGTTGATGGGCTTCCCGTCCGACGCGACGATGTCGCCGGCGACGATCGCGGAGGTCAGCCGGATCGGCGGCCTCGGCGTGCTCGACGCCGAAGGGCTCTGGACCCGGTACGACGACCCGACGCCGGTTCTCGAATCGCTCGCCGGGCTGTCGCGGGAAACCGCGACCCAAGAGCTGCAGCGCGTCTACGCCGAGCCGGTCCGCGAAGACCTGGTCGCGTTGCGGATCAAGGAGATCCGCGACTACGGCGTCGTCGTAGCGGTCCGCGTCTCGCCGCAGCACACGTTGCGGCTGGCGCCGGCCATCCTGTCCGCGGGCGTCGACCTGCTCGTGATCCAGGGCACGATCGTGTCGGCCGAGCATGTCGGGGTGAACCCGGCGGACCCGCCGTTGAACCTCAAGACGTTCATCGCCGACCTCGACGTCCCGGTCGTCGTCGGTGGCTGCACCAACTACCAGACCGCGCTGCATCTGATGCGCACCGGCGCGGCCGGCATCGTCGTGGGAGTCGGCGCCGACCGCTGGTCGACCACCGGCGACGTGCTCGGCATCGAGGTGCCGATGGCGACCGCGATCGTCGATGCCGCGGCGGCCCGCCGGGACTACCTCGACGAGACCGGCGGCCGCTACGTGCACGTGATCGCGGCCGGCGGCATGGAGACGAGCGGCGACATCGCGAAGGCGCTGGCCTGCGGCGCGGACGCGGTCATGGTCGGCCAGCCGCTCGCCAACGCGGCGGAGGCGCCGGCGAAGGGCGCGTGGTGGCACGTCGCCGCGTCGCACCCGAAGCTGCCGCGCGGCCGGTTCGCCGTACCGCATGCCGAGTGGCCGATCGGCGCGATGCAACAGGTGTTGCGCGGCCCCGCCGAGGCGCCGCACGGCGAGCTGAACCTGTTCGGCGGAGCCCGGCGGGCGATCGCGAAGGCCGGCTACTCCGACGTCAAAGAGTTCCAGAAGGTCGGTCTGATCGTCGTCAGCTGACCGGCGTCCGGGCAGGAGCGGCCCGCGGGGCGTCGAAGAGAAGGCTTATGTCTCTGCGCCGTCCTGTCGTCGCCGCCGCCATCGGCTCCCTGCTCACCGCCGGTGCGCTCGTCGCACTGCCTGCCGTGGCCGGCAGCTCGGTGCCCGCCGCGACGTTCAGCCGCCCGATGATCCTCGCCGGCGGCGGCGCCGAGCCGTCGATCCGAGTTCCCTCCGACGGCAAGTCCGCCGCGTACGTCTCCGCCCCGACCGGCCTCGGCTCGAACTTCTGGCGGATCACGAAGACCCGCAACCACGACGGTTCGGTGACGTTCCAGCAGAGCCCGGTGCAGCAGCCCGACCTCGGCACCGGCGGCGGCGACTCGGAGATCTCGGTCGGCGACGTCACCCAGGGCTCCAGCAGCGGTTGCGCGCCGGTCGCCTACACCGGCCTGCACAACATCGACCTGCTCGACAACTTCACCGTCGCCACGTCGAGCGACTGCGGCAAGACGTTCAGCCTCGCCAACCCGTACGGCACCCAGAACACGCTGACCGACCGGCAGTGGCAGGTGTTCGACGGCGCGAAGACCAACTTCCTCATCTTCCACCTGGTGCACACCGGCCAGATCGTCGTGACGGTGAGCCCCGACGCGGGGCAGCACTACGTCTCGCTCGACCCCGACGGCGCGCACGGGATCATCGAGCCGCAGCTGCTCGCCGCCAGCGGCACGAACCAGCAGATCGGCAACATCATCGTCAACCACGCCGAGAAGATCGCCGGCAAGACCAACCTGATCACCGGCGAGCAGGTGCATGCGATGTACGCGATCTTCGGCATCTCGGACAGCACGTCGACGGCGCTGCAGTCACAGGTGCCGGGCTCGGGCTACAACGCCCTCGACGCGATCTACGTCGGCAAGTCCGTCGACGGTGGCGTGACGTGGACCGACTCGCTGGTCTACAAGGTCGACCCGAAGACCAAGCGCGAGCTCAACATGCTGTTCCCCGTCATCACGTCCGACGCGTCCGGCAACCTCTACGCCGCCTGGTCGGACACCTACAAGATCCAGTACTCCGTCTCGACCGACCACGGCGCGCACTGGTCGAAGCCCTACCAGGTCAACCGCGACAACCGCGGCTGGAACAGCGACGGCTCGGACAAGCCGGACGCCGGTCAGGCCGACGTGTTCCCGTGGATCGCGGCCGGCAAGGGTGGCCTGCTCGACGTCGTCTGGTACCACGGCCAGGGCGGCAGCGCGCTGTCCAACAAGATCTACCGCGACCCGGGCGACGCGAAGACCGCGTGGACCGTCGCGTTCGCCCAGCTGGGCTCCGCCAACAACGTCTCCGGCGGCACGGCGGCGCCGAAGTTGCTGACCTACAACCAGGCGATCACTCCCGCGATCCACTACGGCGACATCTGCCAGAACGGCACGTTCTGCAGCCTGGTGCCGGTGTCCGGCGCGCCGCTGTCGACCGGTGACCGGTCGCTGCTCGACTTCTTCCAGGTCGCCATCGACGGCGAAGGCCGGGCCAACCTGGCGATCGCCGACAACGCGACCGCGCCCGGCCAGAACATCTCGGCGTACCTGATCCAGCTGACCGGCTACTCGCTGACGACCGGCAAGAAGCTGGCGGCGATGCGGATCAGCACGCCGAAGCTGAACTGCTCGGCGACCGGCGAGTTCACCGACCCGTCCGGCGACGCGACGACGTTCGGCGCCGCGACCGTCCCGAACTCGGCGGTGTCCGCGGACGGTCTCGACATCCGCAAGGCGTGGGTGACCTGGGACCCGAAGAAGAAGATCGCCACGTTCCACACCACGGTGACCAACCTGTCGTCGCTGCCGGCCGGCTCGACCGGCGACGTGCTGCGCTTCTACTTCGGTTGGGATCGCAAGGGGTACGACGTCCAGGCGACCCGCGACAAGGTGACCGGCACCGCCTTCACGTTGCAGTCCTCGACGTCCGCCGGGGTGGCGACGATCGTGAAGGGGCTCACCGGCGCGTTCGTCGACTCGCAGAACGAGATCACGGTCAACTTGCCGGCCGACACGTTCGGCAAGAGCACCGATGCGGCGTACAAGGCCGCTGCGCTGAAGAGCGGCGCGCAGCTGACCGGCCTCAAGGCGGAGACCCGGCGTAGTTACCCGGCCGCGCTCGCGCCGGTCGCGGACGACGCCGCGGGGGTGTGCCCGGCGACGCTGTCCGCCGGCAAGGCGAAGGGCAAGGGCCACGCTGCCGGCCTCGCCGACCCGCGCTTCCTGCCGCCGGCGCCGACGCCCGCGCAGGTGCGCAGCCTCGTGACCCGGATGCTCCCGGCCGCGCTGGTCGGTGTGCTGATGTTTGCCGCGGCTGCGGTCGTCAACCGCCGCCGCGGCTATGGTCTCGCGCTCGCGTCGTAACGCGCGATGACCCTGGCCTTCGAGGGCAGGAAATCGGCGGCCGGCAACGAAATTCACCCGTCATGTCTCTTCGCCGTATCGCTATCAGCGTTGCCCTTCTGACGGCCGCCGCGTTCGGCACCGGCCTCGCCGGCCCGGCGAGCGCGAACCCGCCGTGTGACCAGGTGTCGCAGCCGTGTCACACCTACGACGCGGACAAGCGCACCACGGCGGCCCTGCTTTTCGCGACGTACGCGGCGTGCGCCCAGAACGTCCCGGCGGGGGCCGTCTGCACGGCCGTGGAGACCGTGGGCGGGACGGCGTACTGGTTCGCCTTCTTTCCGTACCAGGCGTGCGCGAACGTCAACAACACGAACCAGTGCGTCGGGCCGATCGAGTAACTGCCCGCGGCGTAACCGGCGCGGAATGGTGACGGCGCGGCCCGTGGGGACCGCGCCGTCACCGTGCGGGTCAGCTCATGCGATCGAGTCGAACCGCGGGCGCGTGACCCACGCCCCGATCCCACCGATCAACACCAGCGCGATACCACCGGCGATCATCGTCCACACGATCGGAGCGAGCTCGACCGGCTTGAGGGTGTTGTAGTCGCTGAGGTTGCTGCGGAACGTCGCGACGAGGTGCTGGAACCGTCCTAGCGACGCGGGCATGGTGCTCAGCGCGGCCGCCGTGTCGGGGAAGTTCTGCCCGAGGTAGGCCTGCAACGCCGCCGGCGACATCTTCAGCTGCGCCGCGAGCGCAGGCAGCATCTGCGTCTGCATTTGCGTGCCCATCGCCGACAACGTGGTCAGCGCACCCGTGGCTTGGGTGATTAGCTGCTGGGTGTAGACCGGCTTCAGGTTGGCGTTGAGCTGGTCGGCGTCCGCCGCCTTCTGCGGCAGGCTGAGGAACAGCGGTACGGCGATCAGCGCGCCGCCGACGACTACGGCGACAACCGAGCCGGCGCGAGGCGCGTACCAGGTGTAGACGCCGAGTCCGAAGACGAACACCCCGACGACGAGAAGTGCCCAGGGCAGCGTCGTTGCCGGCAGGTCCTTTGTCGGGATCGCGTCAGCCGAGGCGAACAGGTCCCGCTGCTGGTCGAGCGTCGTCACGAGCCCGTTGAAGCTCGGCACGATCGTCGGCAGCGCCGCGACGCCGGCGGCAACCGCCGGGTACTGCGTCTGCATCATCGCGTTCATCTGCTGCGGCGTGAGCCCTAGCTGGGTGGCGAGCGCGGGCAGCAGCGTCGTCCGGAGCTCGGTGCCGGCTCCGTCGAGTCGGCTGATGTCTTGCCGGGCGGTCGAGATCGACTGCTGGGTCATCACCGGCCGGAACCCGTCGGTCATCCGCTCGAACGCCGGACCCACGGAGAACAGGTTCACGATCAGCGTCATGGCGACGAAGGTCGCTCCGATGAGCATGACGAGAATCGCGACGGCCTTGCGGGCGAAGCTGGATCGGAGACCGTGGTCCCGTGGCGTCAGTGTTGCCGGCGGTCGGATGTCAAGGGTGCTGGTCATGATCGGCTCCTTTGCCTCATGCCGTTTCGAATCGGGTGCTTGCAGAGTTCGGGTCAGATGAACAACAGCTGCGCGCCGTCCGTCATCTCGATGAAATCGGCCGCGCTGATGATCGCTTCGACGTCGTCGCGCAGGTCGGTTTCGCTGAGGTGGTTCATGTCGGCGGACATCCGGCAGGCCCAGAGGTGCCCGCCCGCGGCCACGATCTGGTCGAGGAAGTCAGGAACCTCCGGCACGCCGAGCTCGGCGATCGACTTCTTCAGCATCCGGGTCGCCATCGCGGTCATCCCGGGCATCGGTGCCAGCGCTTGCGGCAGGTGCGCGTCCGCGACCGGGAGGTGCATCGCGGCGTTGCCGGCCGGGCTGAACTGAAGGTGATGCATCCGGGACTTGGTGATCATGTCGAAGCCCCAGAACGTGAAGAAGAGGTGTGTCTCCACGCCTTCGCCGAGTGCGGCGTTGGCGAGGACGAGGCCCGGATAGGCCATGTCGAGGTTGCCTTTCGAGCAGATGATCGCGAGCTTGCGATCAGTAGCCGCCTTGTCGTCGAAGTCCGGAACGATCGCCGTGCGTTCTTCGGTCAGGGTCATCGTCGTACTCCTGTTCACACACAGCCGTGTGGCTTGGGGAGCCCGGCGATGTAGGCCATCTTCTTGCCGGGTTTCTTCGGGAACAGAGCGAACTGTTCTTTGACCGGTACGCCGCCGACTGTCTGCACGCGCCGCGTCGTCGCCGTCTCGCCCTTGTCCTTGAAGTCCTCGCGCAGGAAGTGGATGACCTTCCAGTGCGCGTCGGTCAGATCGATGCCGATGTTCGCGGCGAGGACTTTCGCGAGGTCGTCGTCCCACTCGTCGTACGACGTCATGAACCCCTCGTCGTCGACGTGGATGGCGTGACCGTTGATCTCCGTGACGGGCATTGCCAGCCCCTCTCTAATCGGTCGGGTCGGCCGGGTCGGCATGCTTGCCGGCCATGGACATCAGCGCCGGGACCGGCAGTGGCCGTCCCTTGAGCAGGAGGTGCCAGTAGGCCCACCGGAATCCGAGCTTGCCGAGATGGTTGACGTGGCTCTCCTTCAACAAGGCGAACGGGCCGACGCCGGGAACCGGATAGCGGCCGGGCAGCGGCTCGGTGTCGTAGTTGAAGTCGATGAGCAGGCCCTTTCCGTGGCCCGACTCGACGAAGCAGTTGGCGTGGCCGTCGAAGGCGCGCGTCATCGGCAGCCCGTGCACGTGTGCGACGAAGTTGTCGACGAACAGCTCCACCGAGAAGTGCGCCACCGACCCCGCCTTGGAGGCCGGAATGTCGGAGGCGTCGCCGATGACGAAGATGTCGTCGTACGCCTTGCATTGCAGGGTGTGCTTGTCGACCGGCACGTAGTTGAGCTCGTCACCGAGCCCGGACCGGGCGACGTAGTCGGCGCCCATGTTCAGCGGCACGGTCACGAGCAGGTCGAACGGAATCTCTCGTTCGTCCATCGACACGAGCGTCTTCGTCGACGGGTCGATCCGTTCGACCACGAAGTCACCTTCGAGCGCGATGTCCCGGTCGGCGAGCATCGACCCGAGGCGCCGCGAGGCGACCGGCTTCGTGAACGCACCTTCGAGCGGCGTGACGTAGGTGATCTGCACCGCATCGCGCATCCCGCGCTCGGCGAAGAACGCGTCGGCGAGGAAGGCGAACTCCAGCGGTGCGACCGGGCACTTGATCGGCATCTCGGTCACGTGTACGACGAGCCGGCCACCCTTCCACGTCGCCAGCTTGGTGCGCAGCGCGAGGGCGCCCTCGAGGGTGTAGAAGTCGAAGACGCTGCGCCGCCATTCACCGTCGGCCATGCCGGGGGTCTGGTCCGGTCTCGGCGACGTGCCGGTGGCGATGACCAGGTAGTCGTAGTCGAGCATGTGTCCGTTCGCGAGCTGAACGGTCCGGCCGACCGGATCGACCCGGTCGATCTCGGCGAGCACCAGATCGACGCCGTCCGGGACGAACTGCGCCCGTGGCTTCACGAGTTCGGCCGGCGAGTAGACGCCGAACGGCAGCAGCAGCAGCCCAGGCTGGTAGAGGTGCCGGTCGTCCTGATCGACGAGGGTGATCGACCAATCGGACGCCGGTAACCGCCGGCGCAACTTGTTGACCGCCATCGTGCCCGCGGTCCCGCCACCGAGCACCACCAGACGCCTCACGGTTAACACTCCTTGCCTCGATTGCAGCCTCACCCATGGGTACGCCGGCGGTAAGAGGCGAAGGTCCTGACCGCGGCGGCCGACGGGCCGGAGGCAGTGGTCGGCGAGCGGTGGTTCGTAACATGGGCGGATGACGCAGGCGGCGACGTACGACTACGACGTGCTCGTGATCGGCAGCGGGTTCGGCGGATCGGTCGCCGCGTTGCGCGCGGCGGAGAAGGGCTACCGGGTCGGGGTGCTCGAGGCCGGCCGGCGCTGGACCGACGAGACGCTGCCGAAGACGAGCTGGGACCTGCGCAAGTTCTTCTGGGCGCCCCGCCTCGGGTGGATGGGCATCCAACGCATCACCCCGCTCAACGACGTCATGGTGCTGTCCGGCGCGGGCGTCGGCGGCGGCTCGCTCGTCTACGCGAACACGCTCTACTCGCCGCTCGACGAGTTCTACGCCGACCGGCAGTGGTCGCACATCACCGACTGGAAGGCCGAGCTCGCGCCGTACTACGACCAGGCGACCCGGATGCTCGGCGTCACGACCAACCCGACCATGACGCCGAGCGACGTGGAGATGAAAGCCGTCGCCGAGCAGATGGGCGTCGGGCACACGTTCGAGCCGACGCCGGTCGGCGTGTTCTTCGGCCAGCGGGCCGGCGAGACAGTCGCGGATCCGTACTTCGGCGGCGCCGGTCCGGCCCGCACCGGGTGCATCGAGTGCGGCAACTGCATGGTCGGCTGCAAGTACGGCGCGAAGAACCGCCTCGACGTCAACTACCTCTACCTCGCCGAACGGCTCGGTGCGGTCATCCACCCGGAGACGACCGTCACGACCGTGCGACCGGCGGCCGGCGGCAACGGCTACGTCGTCGAGGCGCGGCACACGACGAAGGGCTCGCAGCGGTTGACGTACACCGCGGAGCAGGTCGTGTTCGCGGCCGGCACGCTCGGCACCCAGCGGCTGCTGCACCGGATGCGCGACGACGGCGTGCTGCCGAAGATCTCCGACCGGCTCGGCGAACTGACCCGGACCAACTCCGAGGCGATCCTCGGCGCGATGTCGTTGCGCAAAGGCGCCGATTACTCGACCGGTGTCGCGATCACGTCGTCGTTCTATCCGGAGCCGCGCACGCACGTCGAACCGGTGCGCTACGGCAAGGGCAGCAACGCGATGGGTCTGCTGTCGACGTGGATGACCGACGGCGGGCCCGGCGCGCCGCGCTGGCTGAAGTGGCTGGGCCAAGCGCTGCGGCATCCGCTGCTGACGATGCGGATGTTCTGGCTGCGCGGCTGGTCCGAGCGCACGATCATCGTGCTGGTCATGCAGTCGATCGACAACTCGCTGTCGGTACGCCGCAAGCGCGGGCTGCTGCGCGGCGAACGGCTGGTCACGAAGCCGGGCCACGGCGAGCCGAACCCGACCTGGATCCCGGTCGGCAACGAGGTCACGAAGAAGCTGGCCGAGCGGATCGATGGCTGGCCCGGCGGGTCCGTCGGCGAGATCCTCGACATCCCGATGACCGCGCACATCATCGGCGGCTGCCCGATCGGCGACAGCGCGGCGACCGGCGTCGTCGATCCGTGGCAGCGGCTCTACGGCTACGAAGGGCTGCACGTGACCGACGGTGCGGCCGTCAGCGCGAACCTCGGGGTGAACCCGTCGCTGACGATCACCGCGCAGGCCGAGCGCGCGATGGCGTTCTGGCCCAACAAGGGCGAACCGGACCCGCGGCCGCCGCTCGGCTCGTCGTACCAGCCGGTCATGCCCGTCGAGCCGCGCACGCCCGCGGTGCCGCGCGGTGCGTACGGCGACCTGCGGTTGCCGATCGCGTCGGTCTAGCCGCCGCGGGCGGTCAGGGCGCGGCCGGCGTCGACGCGGCCGGCGCCGTAGTAGTCGTCGCGGCCCTTCTTGCCCAGGTCGGTCGCGGTGGACTTCAGCCGCGCCACGATCTGCGCGTTGCTCCAGTCGAAGTGCTTCGAGAACAGCAGCGCCGCGACGCCCGACACCATCGGCGCCGCCAGTGACGTGCCGTCGAAGTACGCGTAGGTGTGGCCGCCGGCCTGGGTGCGGTAGGCGGCGAGGACGTGGACGCCGGGGGCGCTCACGGCGACCTGCGACCCGTGCTCGGAGAACGACGCGAACCGGTCCCGCGAATCGGTCGCGCTGACGCCCACGGCGCCGGTGCAGTCGGCCGGCTCCATCGGCGGGTTGCCCTTCTTGCCGTCGTTGCCGGCAGCGGCGATCACGGCGGTGTTGCTCTCGTCGACGGCGAAGTCGACGGCCTCTTGCATCACGAACGAGCACGGGCCGTCCGCGCCGAGGCTGAGGTTCTCGACCGAGCTCATGTCGGCGGCGTAGACGATGCCGGCGGCGATCGCGCACTCGGAACCCGCGCCGTCCGGCCCGAGCACCCGCACCGGCAGGATCTGCGCGCCCCACGACAGGCCGGCGATCCCGATCTTGTTGTTGGTGTCGGCGGCGATGATGCTCGCCACCGCGGTGCCGTGGAACTGCTGGTCCGACGCATCGTTGTCGCCGTCGTAGAAGTCGAAACCTTGCAGGACGCGACCGGCGAGGTCGGGATGCTCGGCGTCGACGCCGGTGTCGAGCACGGCGACGGTGATGAGGGTGGTCGAGCCGATCTCGACGCCCCACGCCTGCGTCGCGTGGATCTTCGCCAGCGCCCACTGCCGGCTGAGCAGCGGATCGCGCGGAACGCGGACCTTCGTGGCCGCCGCGTGCGCGACCCGATCGAGCGCCACCGACCGGACGCCGGGCAGCGCGCGCAGCGCGGCCATGAACGGCGCGACTCGGCCCGCGGCTACCGCGAACGGCACCAGCCCGATCTGCGGCACCCCGGGATAGCGGACCGCGCCGTACGACGCGAGCAACCCGGCCGGGATCGCGGTGTCCGGCGTGACCACGGCGAGCACCGACCGGCCGGCGCTGGCGAGATAGATCGACGGGCACGGCAGCTGGCCGATCGGGACCGGCCCGGCCGCAACCCGCTGCCCGGCGTGCGCTCCCGGGGCGGCCAGGGTTGCCAGCAGTGCCGCCACTGCCAGGAACCCGCCGGCCAGCCGCCTCATGTCACCTGGCTCCGGACCCGGGACGCGCGGCGGCGGCGCGCGACCGCAGCGGCGAGCGCGACGCCGACCGGCAGGACGACCCGCAGGTCAGGCGCCACGACCGGAGCTGGGCGGGCGTGGAACTCATCACTACGGATATTCGCCGTGGCGGCTTCCGCTTCCTCTTCATATTCGGCGGCGGCACCCGGCTGGCCCATCGGCGCGGCGCCGGGCTGGGCGCCCGGGTGGGCCTGCGGGAGCGGCTGCGGCTGCGGGGCGGGAGGTGCGGGTGGGGCCGGTGGGGCGACGAGGACGGGCGGGGCCGGCACCGGCGGCGGCGGGCCGGGCAGCGCGGGAGGCGGGACGACCGCCAGCGGGCGCGGGTGGGCCGGGCGGCCCGGGTCGAGGGCGGCCAGCGAGACGCGAGCGCTCGCCGGGCGGTACGCCTTCGTGCCGAGGAACGTGCCGACGACCGGCTGGCGAGCGTGCGTCGAGGCGGTCGCGGCGGTGGACGAGCGCCGGCCGGCTTCCTGCGCGGTCGGCCGGTACACCGCGCAGGACAAGCCGCTGGCGTCGGTGGGCACCGCGCCGATGAGCCGGTTCGCGACGAACAGCTGCACCGTCACGGCACTGACGGGTGCGCCGGTGCCGAGCCGGTTGAGGTGCGCGCAGACCGTGCCGGCGCTGCCGGTCGTGACGCTTGCCGGTGAGGTGACCGTCATCGTGGTCGCGAGCGCGCAGTACCCGTCCGGCACCGCATACGCCGAGGCGGTGCCGGCGTCGGCGTCGCGGATCCAGATCGCCGGCTGCGGGAACGACGTCGTGTCGCAGGCCATCGCGTCGTTCTCGTCCGGTGCCTCGCTCACCGACGCGTGCCGGTAGATCGCGGTGATGTGGCAACTCGCGTCGAGCCGGTAGACCGTCTGGTCGTCCTCGTCCTCGCCGTACAGCCCGCCGTCGCCGCTCGCGACGATCGCCGCCAACGAGCTGTTCGTGTTGTTGGGACCGATGACCGCCGCGCCGGAGAGCGTGCAGGTACGGCGCAGGTGACCGGACCGGTCGTAGAACTTCGGCGAGCCGTCGCCGTCGTCGATGAACACGAACTCGTCACTGCCCGCGTCGTACGTCAGCGATCCGGTCGGCCCGAAGCACCCCGAGCACGGCGCCGGGTAGGGCCCGTTGAACAGCTTGGTCAGCTTGCCGGTGCGCAGATCCAGTTGCAGCGTGTGCGCGACGGCGTCGGCGAGATAGAGCCGGTGCCGCTTGGAGTCGTAGGTCAGCGAGATGATGCCTTGGTTCAGCCCGGGCAGCGGGATGTCCGGCGCGGCCGCCCCGGTCGCCGCGACGATCCGGTGCAGCAGACCGTGCTGCGCTCCCTTGGCGTAATAGAGATAGGTGCCGTCGAACGCGATCGACGCCGAGGTGCCCTTGCCGTTCGGGAGGTGGCGGAGCCCGAGCAGGTCCATCGGCTTCGGGGTCAGGTTGTTGAGGATCCCCGGCCCGCCGCCGTAGCTGTCGACCGTGACCGTGTCGAGGTCGGACAGGTCCGACCCGTCCGACCGGTAGCGGTACGTCGTACCGCTCTCGCAGCGGAGCAGGAACGACGACGGGTCGCCGTGGTCGCTCAGCAACGCCGTCGGTGCGCAGTCCGCCGGGAGCCCGGTGTTGATCGTGCGCGAAGTGTGCCCGCCGTTCGTGCTGCGCCGCACGTTGCCGCCGGCGACGTACAGGAAGGCGGTGAAGTGGTTGTACTCCGGAGCGACGTTGGTCGCCGAACCCTTCGCCATGGACGAGTACGACGTGCCGCCGTCGCGCGAGACGACGACGCCTTGCGCACCGGCGACGTAGAGCTCCGAGCCGCCGCCCTTCAGCGGGCTCACGGCGAGGCTCTTGACGGGCTGGTCGTACGACGGCGTGAACGCGCCCGAGTCGTCGCGCTCCCACAGCTCTTTGGTGTTGCTGTCGTCCGCGAACACGGCGTTGTACGGCGGGCCGATGCGCGCCACCGAGTGCGGGTGGATCGGGAGCCCGCGGGCGTCTTCGTTCCACGAGCTGCCGCCGTCGGTCGACGAGAACACGCTGCCGGCCGGCGCGGAGCCGAGCGCCCCGACCGGTGCGGTGTGCGCGCCGACGGCCCAGATGCCCGCCCGGTTGGTGTCGTCGGAGGCGATCGCCGCGATCGTGACGTCGGTGATGCCGGTGGCGGCGGTCCACGTGGTGCCGTTGTTGTGCGTGACGTACAGCCCGGCGCCGTCGGGCACCGCCACGACGACGTCGCTCGGCAGCCCGTCGCGGAACACCATGCGGACCCGTGCGGGCACGGTGCCGCCGGCGTTCCAGCTCGCGCCGCCGTCGATGCTCGACCAGGTCCGGCCGTCGGCGGCCGCGGCCGTCATCGTGCACGGGTCGTCGGCGTCGGCGGAGACCGACGCACCCGCGACCGGCGTGGGCACGCGGTGCCAGCTGTTCCGGGTCTCGCCCGCGGCGAGACACGAACCGCCGTGGGCGAGCGTCGCGAACGGCACGGAGATCGATGCGGCGGCAAGCATGACCGCCGCCGGGATCATCCGGCCCGGGATGGTGGGCATCAGTCCGTACGGGAAGCCGTCGTACGCCGGCGCCGCACCGGGCTGCTGGGTTCGGTCGGATACGGGATGTCCGTCGCGGTCAGCGGCTGGACGCCGGCGAGCACGTCGGTGAGTTGCTTGCCTTCGATCGTCTCCTGCCGCTCGAGCAGCTCGGCGAGCGTCAGGACGGTGCGGCGGTTGGCCGCGACGACCGACTTCGCGCGGGCGAGCGCGTCGCTGACGAGGGTGCGGATCTCGCGGTCGAGCAACGACAGCGTCTCCGGCGAGACGTTCTGCATCTGGTTGAGGTCGCGGCCGAGGAACACCTCGGCGTCCTTGCCGGTGATCCGGACCGGGCCGATCGCGTCGCTCATGCCGTAGCGGCCGGCCATCTCGCGGGCGAGGTCGGTGGCCGCTTCGATGTCGGCCTCGGCGCCGGTGCTGGGCTCGCCGAGCAACGTCTCCTCGGCCGCGGTGCCGGCGAGACTGACCGCCATCCGCGCGTGCAGGTCGCTGCGCCGCAACAACAACTTGTCGTCGCGCAGTGTCGTCGCGTGCCCGAGACCGGCCCCGCGCCGTACCAGCGTGAGGCGGTCGGGCTGGGCTCCGATCGCCGCAGCGAGCACTGCGTGGCCGGCCTCGTGCACGGCGACGGTGTGCCGTTCCTCCGCCGACATGCCGGCGGACGAGCGGCGCGGCCCGGCGAGGACGCGGTCGACCGCCTCGTCGAGCTCGATCGGCCGGATGACTTCGACGCCGGCGCGGACCGCGAGCAGCGCGGCTTCCCGCCACACGTTCGCGAGGTCGGCACCGGTGAAGCCCGCGGTACGGCGGGCGAGCAGCTCGAGGTCGACGCCCTCGCCGACCGGGCGGCCGGCGCCGTGCAGCCGCAGGATGTCGAACCGGCCTTCGAGGTCGGGCCGGTCGACGGTGACGTGCCGGTCGAACCGGCCCGGGCGCAGCAACGCGGGGTCGAGAATGTCCGGCCGGTTGGTCGCGCCGATGACGACGATGCCGCTGACCGGTGCGAAGCCGTCCATCTCGACGAGGATCTGGTTGAGCGTCTGCTCGCGCTCGTCGTTGCCGCCGCCGACACCCGCGCCGCGCTTGCGGCCGGCGGCGTCGAGCTCGTCGATGAACAGGATCGCCGGCGCCTGCTTGCGCAGTTGCACGAACAGGTCGCGCACCCGGGCCGCGCCGACGCCGACGAGCGACTCGACGAACTCCGCGCCGGACAGCGAGAAGAACGGCACGCCCGCCTCGCCCGCCACCGCGCGGGCGAGCAGCGTCTTGCCACACCCGGGCGGGCCGCAGAGCAGGATGCCCTTGGGCGGCAGCGCGCCGAGCTTCTCGAACCGCGACGGATCGCGGAGGTACTCGACGATCTCGGCGAGCTCGACGACCGCGCCCTGCGCGCCCGCGACGTCGGCGAACGTGATCGGCGGGATGCCCTTCTTGTTGGACGTCTCCTTCAACCGGCCGGCCCGCACCTTGGAGAACTCGACGTACTCGCCCGCACCGCCCTCACCGCGCGGCGCGGTGAGGATGAGACCGAACAGGCAGCCGAGCACCAGCACCGGAACCAGCGTGCTGAGCAACAGCCGGAACAGCGCCTTGCCCGACTGCGAGTCGGTGGTGACCGACGCGGTGCCGTCGCGCAGCTCCTCGATGAGCGCTTGCGTGTCGGCGTCGGACTTCGGGTACGACGCGACGAGCTTCGTGCCGTCGAGCAGCTGGGCGACGACGCGGTGGTCGTCGTCGTACAGGGTGGCGCTGGCGACGAGCTTCTGGTTCGCCTGCGACTGCACCTCGGTGAGCGGAACCTCGCGGCCGCCGCCGACCGGACCCAGCGCGGACGCGCCCCAGATCCACACCGTGGCGAGGGTGGCGAGGCCGATCGCGAGAAGGAGCCGGAGGCCGCGGACCGCGCGGAACTGCCGCGGTACCCGGAGCTCGCGCAGGTGCGACAGAAGCGTCAGCAGCCGCTCGCGGTAGCCGGGCGCCGGCGCCGCCGATGAGGCTTCGTCGACGACGTCTTCGGGGGTGCTGTCGGGGAGCGTGACCGTCATGCAAGCGAGTACGACGCGAAATCGGACACGTAACGACACAAGTGCGTACCTATGTTGACAAGCCCGGCGGCGGTAGCGCACAGTTCGCGCACCGTGGCTCCCAGTCGTCATGGAGGTGGGGCACATGAGCGAGATGACGGCGTTCGACGACGCCTGGTTCGAGATGCGGGACCGCCTGGGCCGCGTGCTGGCCGCGCGCGGCGTGCCGGCGCAGGACCGCGAGGACCTGCTGCAGGAGACCGCTCTGCGGCTCTACCGGGTGTGGGGCAACCTCGACCCGGCGCAGCCGGTCTGGCCCTACGCGGTCACGATCGCGCTCAACCTCTGGCGGGACACGCTGCGGTCCGCGGCGACGCACGTCCGCGAGGTGTCGCCGATCGTCGCGTTCGACAACCCCGACGACCTCGACGTCGAGCGCACGGTCATCGCCCGCCAGGAGCTCGCCTCGGTGAGTGCGGCGCTGCGTGAGCTGGCGCCCGAACAGCGCCGGCTGGTGCTCGAGACGGACGAGCTGACCAGCGTCGTCCGGCCGCTGCGGGCGGCCGAGCGGATGAGCCGGATGCGGGTCCGCCGGGAGCTGGCGCGGGTCGTCGGCCGGGCGTCCGCGATCGCGGCGCTGATCTGGCTGCGGCGTCCGGGCCGCGCGCAGGCGATGGCGGCCGCCGCCTTCACCGGCGCCCTGGCCGCGACCGTGTTCAGTGGATCTCCCGCGGTCTCGACGACCGCGATGCCGCCGACCCCCGTGGTCGCCGCGCCGGTCATCGCACCGGTGGCCGTCGTTCGGCCCGTCGCCGCCAAGATCGTCCGGGCGGCGCCGGTTGCGGTTGTGGTGCACCGGGCCGCGCCCGCACCCCGGCACAAGCCGGCGGTGCATCGGGTGTGCGCACCGGCGAGCGCGCCGGACGGTGCGCCGCAGACACCGACCCAATCGGCGCCGCCGGACACCAACACCGGAACCAACTCGGTCGAGACCAGTGCCATCGGCGTCGTGGTGCACGCCGTGACCTCGCACCCGATCGTGACCATGAAGGTGCCGACGGCGCACGCGACCGACGACGGCTGTGTCGAGGTCGGCGCGTAACCGCTGCCTGTCGATAGACTGGGCGCACTGTGAGCGCGCCCGAAGCCGAGGTTTCCGAGGCATACGACAAGGTCCTCGTCGTCGACTTCGGCGCGCAGTACGCGCAGCTGATCGCCCGGCGCATCCGCGAGGCGAAGGTCTTCTCGGAGATCGTCCCGTCGACGATGCCGGTCGCCGACATGCTGGCGCGGCGGCCCAAGGCCATCGTGCTGTCCGGCGGCCCGTCGTCGGTCTACGCCGAGGGCGCTCCGCAGGTCGACGCGTCGTTGTTCACGTCCGGAGTGCCGACCTTCGGCATCTGCTACGGCTTCCAGGCGATGGCCCGCGCGCTCGGCGGCGAGGTCCGCCGTACCGGGCTGTCCGAGTTCGGCGCGACGCCGTTGCGGGTGACCGGGGCGGGGTCGTCGTTGTTCGCCGGGCTTCCGGAGACGCAGTCGGTCTGGATGTCGCACGGCGACTCGGTGTGGTCGGCGCCGTCCGGTTTCGTGGTGACGGCGGAGTCCGACGGCGCGCACGTCGCGGCGTTCGAGGACGTGTCCCGCGGGTTGGCCGGCGTGCAGTTCCATCCGGAGGTCGTGCACACGCCGCACGGGCAGCGGGTCTTGGAGCACTTCCTCTACGACGTCGCGGGGTGCCGGCCGACGTGGACGATGGTCAACATCGTCGAGGATCAGGTCGAGCGGATCCGGGCGGCGGTCGGCGGGAAGCGCGCGATCTGCGGGCTCTCCGGTGGCGTCGACAGTGCGGTGGCGGCGGCGCTGGTGCAGCGCGCGATCGGTGACCGGTTGACGTGCGTGTTCGTCGACCACGGGTTGCTGCGCAAAGGTGAAGCCGAGCAGGTCGAGCGGGACTTCGTCGCGTCGACCGGCGTCCGGCTCAAGGTCGTCGACGCGGCCTCCCGGTTCCTGTCGGCGCTGGCCGGTGTTCGCGATCCGGAAGAGAAGCGCAAGATCATCGGGCGCGAGTTCATCCGGGTCTTCGAGCAGGCGGCGCGCGAAGTCGTCTCCGAGTCCGAGGCGCACGGCGAGTCGGTGGAGTTCCTCGTGCAGGGCACGTTGTACCCCGACGTCGTGGAGTCCGGCGGCGGCGAGGGTGCGGCGAACATCAAGTCGCACCACAACGTCGGCGGGCTGCCGGACGACCTGCAGTTCCAGCTGGTCGAGCCGTTGCGGACGCTGTTCAAAGACGAGGTACGGCGGGTCGGCGAGGAGCTCGGCCTGCCGGCGGAGATCGTGTGGCGGCAACCGTTCCCGGGACCCGGCCTCGCCATCCGCGTGGTCGGCGAAGTGACCGGTTCGCGGCTGGAAGTGTTGCGCGAAGCCGACGCGATCGCGCGGGCGGAGTTGTCGCTGGCCGGGCTCGATCGCGAGATCTGGCAATGCCCGGTCGTGCTGCTGGCCGACGTGCGGTCGGTCGGCGTGCAGGGCGACGGCCGGACGTACGGTCACCCGGTCGTGCTGCGCCCGGTGTCGTCGGAAGACGCGATGACGGCCGACTGGACGCGGTTGCCGTTCGACGTACTCGCCCGGATCTCGACCCGGATCACCAACGAGGTCCGCGAGGTCAACCGGGTGGTGCTCGACGTGACGTCCAAGCCCCCGGGAACGATCGAGTGGGAGTAGGCCAGCAAGCCTGACCTGCGATGTCTCCGTCCCTCATCGCCACTGGGCGAGCGCGATAACGACTGCGACGGCCCGCTCGACGGGCGGCAAGAGTTAACCGTCTACGCAGTTGGAGCGGCCGCCTCGGCAGCCCAATCATGCCCTCCGGCGTTCCCGGATCACGGCATCATTCGCTGGCCAGCCCTCGCCACGAGGCAGCGACTGCAGGCAGCCGCTCGTAAATCTCGCGTCCAAAAAAGATCTCATCGACGTACGCCATGTGCAGCATGTCGATCATGCGGCACAAGTAGGACCTCCCCATCCCCCACCAGGTGTAGTAGCTATCGATGAACAAGTAGTGCTTACATTCGATCCCTTCTTCCTTCCGAAGCTCCTCAATCTCCAATCCGTCGAGCAGCGTTTCGTAGACTCCATCGGCTACTCGGCTTCCGAAAGTCGTTGTGTAGTAGTACTCTTTGATTTCCCATAATGCGACAGGATTCACCGTGCTCGGATAAGCGCCGTCGAGCCGTCGCGCAAGAGTTCGTAGTGGCACGCGGTCTTTGGTAAACGTCGTGAGAGTTTGAGGGTTGAAATCGCAGCCGTCTGGGTAGATGGCGCGTTCGATCAGATGGTTGACGGCGTTGGTGAATAGCGAGGGGCCGGCCTTTTCGCCCTTCTGCTTATTCATGGTGAGAGGGAACCGGCTCCGGAACTCACCGGTAAGGGCCGTGAACCGTTCGAGTGCCTCGGTAGCATCCATCAGTCGCGGTCTCACGTAGTCGTTGAGCACCCTTGCCCGATAGGCGAAATAATCGAGCAACAGGTGTCCAAAGTCGGTCACCTGACCGGCCCGCGAGATGTGCTCCGTGGTCAGCCCGAGCGAAAGCAGTGCAGTTTCCACCTGCGTCTGCGTTGGCACTTTTATCGTGCCAGTCCTGCGTTCGGTGTAGCCGATGGCCTGGCTGAGCGACCTCACATTGGCCCAGAAGGCCATCGGCAGGCCAACGAACACCTCGTCAGCTTCCATAACGTGTGCCCCGTCCTGTTGACCGACAGCCACCTTTGCGCCGCACCAAGCTCCAGTCCCGGAGACTCGCCGTCTAGGCATCAACGAACTTGTCGGATCCCCCTCCTAGGCTCGGGGCCATGAGAACGGAAGCCGCCGAGCCCCGCCTGCTGTCGGTACAACCGTTCAAGAAGCAACTGCTCAAGTGGGTCGGCAATAAGCAACGATTCGCGCACGAAATTGGGAGCTACCTACCTGAGCGCGGCGGGACGTATTTCGAGCCGTTTCTTGGCAGTGCGGCGGTGCTCGGGACGCTCGCTCCTGCCCGAGCCATCGCGTCTGACGCCTTCGAGCCTTTGATGGGCATCTGGCAGACACTTCACGATGAGCCCGACACTCTAAAAGCCTGGTACGAATCTCGCTACTACCGGTATTGGGCAGCGGATACACGGACAGCTGGGTTCGAGGAAATCAAAGCCGACTATAACCGCAACCCTAATCCTGCGGACCTGCTATTCATCTCTCGATCCTGCTATGGCGGCGTCGTTCGCTTTCGTAGCCGAGATGGCTACATCTCTACTCCGTGCGGGCCGCATAAGCCAGTATCGCCGGCTTCATTTGCAGAGCGTGTCGACATTTGGTCGGAGCGGACGCAAGGCGCGAAATTCGAATGCATGGGCTATCGTGAGGCACTCAACCTGGCCGGGCCGGGAGATGTTGTCTATTGTGACCCCCCGTACGTGCACACCCAAGCCATCTTGTATGGGGCTCAGCGCTTTCGGTTGCCTGAACTGCTCGAATGCATCGCTGACGCGAAGCGGCGGGGCGTGTTCGTTGCGCTAAGTATCGACGGCAGCAAGAAGTCTGGTAACCAGATATGCGATCTTCCCATTCCAGATGGACTCTTCGAACTAGAAGTTCTTGTAAATGTCGGACGCTCGATGCTTCGACGGTTCCAGATGCAAGGGGAAAGCCTCGAGGGTGAGGTCGTCCGCGATCGGCTGTTGCTGACGAGCGAGCCCTGCTAACGGCTCTTGCCCCGTGTCGCGCCGCCCCGTGATCGCAACTGAACACCGCTCTCAACTAGTAGGTTGCGGCTCAAGCCGATGCTGACGTTGTTCTCCGTCGCAAGGTCACGGATGCTCTTGCCCTTGCCGTAGGCCTCGGCGAACCGTCGACGCAGCCTCTCCCGCTCTTCGCCCGCGATCCTCTGGCCCTTACGCCGCTGCGACAACATGACGACCTCCCGCTCATCGGGTAAAGACCTATCCGAAGTTGGACATGGGAGGCAAACGGATCATGAAACGGCGTGTGGCCCTAGGCGGTCAGCGGCTTTCTTTGATCGGACCGTGCCACGGCTCGACGAATGCCAGCAGGAGCGCCCCGCAGGCCTCAGGTCGTGATGAGCGACAGCCAGGCTTATGTCCGGCCGATAATCCACCTTGCTCTCCATCGTGTGGGCGATGGGCTACCAGTGGTGTGGTGTGCGAGGAGTCTTGGATGGGTTTCGGCCTCACTAAGACGAGTATCAGCCACTACAGAATCATTGATAGATGTCCTGAGGAGGAAGTAGGCGTCCTTCGACGACTCGGCGCCGTCATCTAACTGAACGGCTGCGGCCTCGGTGTGGGCGACGTTATCGTCCACGTCAGGACGATGGCTGCCGACGCGACGCGTGACGCTGCAGACCGGTTGCGTCCGTACGTCGCCGGTCTCGTTCTCGACTGGCTGCACGACACCCCAAATGTCCGGCATCGCCGCATCCACGGCTCGCTCGCGTTCGTCGACATCTCCGGCTTCACCGCGCTTACCGAACGCCTTGCCGCCAAAGGGAAAATCGGCGCCGAGGAGATGCGCGAGCTCCTCGACGGCACCTTCGCCGCCCTGCTCGCCCGCGCCTACTGCTACGGCGCCTCGCTGGTGAAGTGGGGCGGCGACGCCGTCCTGCTGCTGTTCGAGGACGCCGACCACGCCGCGCTCGCCTGCCGAGCCGCCGACGACATGCGGCGCACCATGCGCAGCGTCGGCCGGCTGGACACCAGCGTCGGTCGCGTCACGCTTCGGATGTCCGTCGGCATCGACAGCGGCGAGTTCGACTTCTTCCTCACCGGCAGCACTCACCGCGAGCTCCTCATCGCCGGCCCGGCGGCCAGCAACACCGCCGTCATGGAGCAGACCGCGTCGGCCGGCGAGATCGTCGTCAGCCCGGCCACCGCCAGGCTCATTCCGCCGTCCTGCGTCGGGGAGGCGAAAGGCCCGGGTCACCTGCTCCGGAAGGCGCCGCCGGCCGACCAGCGGTCGCGGTTCTGGATCCGCCACCCCGACGTCGACCCCGGCGCCGCCCTCGAACCGGAGATTCGCGAGCGGCTGCGAGCCGGCGTCGAGGACAGCGAGCACCGCCAAGTAGCCGTCGGTTTCCTCGAGGTCAGCGCCGTCGACGACCTGCTGATCCGGCAAGGACCTGGCGCCGTCGCCGCCGCGCTCAACGACCTGATCGTCCTCGTCCAGGAAGAGTGCGCCCGGCACCGCGTCACGCTCTGGGACACCGACATCTCCGTCGACGGGTTCAAGGTCATGCTCATCGCCGGCGCGCCGCGCGGCACCGGTCACGACGAGGACGGCCTCGTGCGCGCCGCCCGCGCGATCCTCGACCGGCACGGCGGCCCGGTGAAGGTACGCATCGGCGTCAACCGCGGCCGCGTCTTCACCGGCATCTTCGGGCCGCACTTCCGCCGTACCTGGGCGGTCAACGGCGACGCCGTCAATCTCGCCGCGCGCGTCATGGGCAAGGCCGGCGACGGCCAGCTGCTCGTCACCGACGCCACCCTCGACCGGGTCGCCGCCGCGCTCGACACCGAACCCGTGGAACCGTTCCTGGTCAAGGGAAAACAACAGCCGATCCGCGCGCACCTCGTCACGACCGTCGGGCCCGCCCGCGGCACCGACGGTGACGCCACGCCGTTCGTCGGTCGCGCGCGCGAGCTCGAAGAGTTGAACCAGTACGTCGACGCCGCGCGCCGCGGCCACGGCGCCCACGTCCGCATCGACGGCGACGCCGGCATCGGCAAGACCCGGCTGGCCGACCAGCTCCGCGCGACGCTCGACAGCGCGTGGTCCGTGCATCGCGGCTTCGGCGACGACTACGAGTCGGCGACGCCCTACTTCGTCACCAGCAGCCTGCTCCGCGACGCCATCGGTCTCGCCTGGGACGCGCCGGAAGACCTCGTCGTTCGGCGTCTCACCCGCGCCGCGCCGAAGCTCAGGCCGTGGTTCCCGCTGCTGCTCGCGGCGTTCGGCATCGAGGCGGCGGACAACGAGACCACCGCTGCGCTGCGCGACGAGTTCCGGGCCGCGAAGACGGCAGCGCTGGTCGTCGACCTGCTGACCACCGTGCTGCCCAAGCCCACGGTCTTCGTCGTCGACGACGTGCACAGCGCCGACGCGGTCTCGGTCGACGTCCTCGACCGCGTTGCCGCCGCGGCCACCAGCCGGCCATGGCTGCTGCTGACCGTCGGCCGCGCCGCGGCGGCAGCCGGCGCGACCCACACCGTCACGCTCGGCGCGCTCGACGACGCCGACGCGCACGATCTGGTCGTCAACGGCGGCGGCGCGGCGCTGGCCCCGCACGTCGTGCATTCGGTCGTCGCCCGCGCTCAGGGCAACCCGCTGTTCGTCCGCGAGCTGACCGCCGCGATCGCGCGCGCGGGCACCGACGACCTGCCGGACACGCTCGAAGAGCTGCTGGCTGCCGAGGTCGACAATCTGGCGCCAACACAGCAAAAACTGGTCCGGGTGGCCGCGGTCCTGGGCCAGCGAGTCGACGACGAGCTGCTCACCGAACTCATGCCCGACAACCCGATCGACGGCGATGTCTGGAGCGGCCTCGGCCGGTTCTTCGGTACCGATCCGAGCGGGACGCGCGCGTTCCGGTCCAAGCTGCTGCGCGACGCGGCGTACGAAGGGCTGCCGTACCGCCGGCGGATGGAGCTCCACGGCCGGGCCGCGACCGCGATCGCGACCCGCGCCGGCGACGACACGAGCGACGTCGCGGAGTCGCTGTCGTTGCACACGCTCGCGGCCGGCCGCTACGACGACGCCTGGCGTTATTCGCTGCTCGCCGGCGAGCGCGCCCGGGCCGTGCACGCACACACCGAGGCGCTGGTCTTCTACGGCCGGGCCCGTAATGCCGCGCGCCGCCTCGATCACCTCGATGCCGACGATCTCGCGGCGCTGTTCGAGTCGATCGGCGACGCGCACGCCCGGCTGGCCGAGCTGCCGAAAGCGCTGGCGGCCTACCAGGACGCGCGCCGGCATGCCTCCGACCGGCTGCGCCGCGCGCGGGTCGCCCTCAGCGCCGGGCTCGCCGTCGAGCGCGCCGGTGAACGCAACCGCGCCGCTCGCTGGCTCGGGCTGGCCCAACGCGAGGCCGACGACCCGACCCTGGCCGCGCGGATCGCGGTCGAGCGGGCGTTCCTCCGCTACACGACCGGCCACGACGCGGACGCCGCCAAGCTGTGCCGCGCGGCGATTGCGCAGGCCGAGACCGTCGGGGCCGACGGCGTCGTCGGCCGCGCGCTGCACCTGCTCGATCTCGTCGACCTGCGCGCCGGCCGGGGCAGCGACGAGCAGCGGGTACGGCGCGCGCTCGCGTTGTTCGAGCGCTGCGGCGACCTGCCGCGGCAGGCGGGGATGTGGAACCACCTCGGCCTCGCCGCGTACTTCCGTGGCGACTGGGACGCCGCGGTCGCGCACTACCGGCAGGCGCAAGCGGTCCACGAACGATCCGGCGACGAGTGGAGCGCCGCGATCGCCAGCGCCAACATCGGTGAGATCCTCGTCGACCAGGGCCGGCTCGACGAAGCCGAACCCCTGGTCACAGCGGCGCTGCGGGTCTGGCGGGTGTCCGGAACCCCCTCCGACGTCGGTTTCGGCGCGGCGCTGCTCGGCCGGCTCGCCGGCCGCCGCGGCCGGTACGCCGACGCGCTCGCCCTGCTCGGCGAGGCCGAGAGTGCGTACGCCGCAAAGGACGAGCGGGTCGAGCTGACCGATGTCGAGCTGCGCCGCGCGGAGGTGCTGCTGTTACGCGGCGCGGCCCAGCAGGCGTCGGGTCACGTGGACCGCGCTCAGGCGCACCTGTTCACCGCGCTGCGGCTGGCCGGTCGCGCGGTGCCGACCACCGACGCGTCGACCTGGCCGCCGCTACCGGTCAGCGCGGCGCTGTGGCGGCTGCGCGGATGCGCGGCTGCGCAACTGGGCGATGCGGGCTCAGCGGCCGCGCTGCTCGACGACAGCATCGCGCTGGCCCGGCGCGCGGGCTCGGCGCACGAGCTCGCGCTGTCACTTGGCGCGCGCGCCTGGGCCGACGGTGCGGCCGCGACGGGCGAAGCCGAGCCGCTCCGCGTTCAGCTCGGCATCGTCTGGACGCCGACGCTGCCGGCGCGCGCGACCGCCGTACCCGAACAGCGCCGGCCGGCGGTCAGAACCAGCTCGAGTGCGGGTCGCCCGGCGGCAACTTGAACGTGACGACCTCGTTGCCGGCGTTCTTGCGACGGGAGCTGATGCACGACACGACGATCGTCGTCGAGCAGTCGGGCAGCAGACCGGTCGTGGTCAGGTGGCCGAACTTGTCGACGAACTCGCTGCCCACCGGCACGTCCAGGCAGATGTCCATGAACGGCGTGCCGTTGTTGGGAATCTGGTTCACGTAGGCCTTCGGCAACGTCATCGTCACGGTCTTCGACCGCGTCGTGACCGTGAACGTGACGACCGCGCCCAGCGGCGGCTCGCCGCTGGCGTCGCACGACGGGAACAGCCCGGTCGTGTTGAGGCCCTTCAGGGTCGTCGCCAGGTGATCCGCGGTCGGGCCGGCGTTCGCCGTGATCGAGACGAGCGTCGTGCCGCCGGTGTCGCCGAGCGTGCCGCTGCTGCACGTCTTGCCGGCCGCGCACGAGACCAGCGACTGCACGATGTCGAAGGGGTCGCTCGTCACAGGTGTGAAGCCCGGCACCGACGCGGTCAACGTGTCGGTCACGCCGTAATCGCTGAACGTCAGGTTGGCGAACGTCGCGGCACCGGAAACGGCCGCGACGGTCCCGCCGGTCGCGAGCAGGCCGAGCCCGTCGGTGACCGTGACGTCGCCGGTGAACGACGTGATCGCGTTGCCGCACGGGTCGACCACAGCGACGATCGGGCCGGGATCCATCGCGGTGTTCCACTGCGTGTTCACCGGCTGCCGGGTGATGGCGAGCGCGTTGCTGCCGGCGGTCGTCGTCGGAGCCGGATCGACGGGCAGGAAGTCGTTGCCGGTACCGCTGAAATCGTTGGACTGCTTGACGAACGTGGTCCACGCCGACAGGCAGCTCCCGTCCACCGGCGTCGTCACCCGCACGGCGATCGTGATCGACGACCCCGGCGCGATCCCCGAGCCGGTCGGTCCGGTGCTCGTGAGGAGGATCGATCCGCCGGCGTCGGCGGCGTGGAAGTTGGCGACGTTGGTGCTCATGGCGCCGAGGGTGAACCCGGTCGGTACGGCGACCTTCGCCGAGCCGAACGCCTGCGGGCTGTGCGAATCGTTCGTCAACGTGAACGCGAAGTCGTACGCCGTACCTGCGGCGAGCGCGCCGGTGACCGGGGTCCCGCCGGTCGTCGCGATCGACAGCGATTCGTGGAACTGCTTCTTGAGCGCCGCGGCCTGCGCCCCGGGAACCCACGCGACCCCCAAGGCAAGCAGCAGGCTTGTCGCCACCGTCGTACGAAGCTTCGATCCGCGAATCATTCGAGCCTCCCGCTTACTGCGAGTTCCGCCTCGTCGACCGCGCGCTGCTCCGGGATGACGAGCGGGGTGCTCGCCGTGTGCGTCCGCCTGAGCCGCGTCGACATGCCCGTCACGAACGCCGACGACAGCGACGTCTCCGTGAGGGCTTCCAGGAATGTGTCGCCGTCGATGCGCCAGAGCCGGCACGGTTCGACGGCGGTCACGGTTGCGGTCCGCGGAACCCCTTGCAGCAGACCAATTTCACCTAGGTACGACGGCCCGGTCATGTACCTGATGTGGTGTTCCTTGCGGCCGCGTTCGCGCCGGCCGGTGACCTCGACGCGTCCTTCGGTGAGCACGTACAGCGCGTCGGCCGGGTCGCCCTGGCGGAGCACGGTCGTACCCGGCTCGAGCACCAGCTCGGTCGCGCTCTTCGCGAGGCGTTCGAGCACCGGCTGCGATGCCGCGGCGAAGATGTCGAGCCGCTGGAAGACCCGCACCCGCGGCGCCAGATCCTCGGCCGTCGCGGCGCCGAGCCGGTCGAGCGACGCGAGCTTCGGGTACACGAGCACGACGGCGGCGGGTACGGCGAACGCGGTCACCAGCAGGGTCGCGTTCAAGCCGGCCAGGTTGAGCAGGAACGGCGTCACGAACGCGCCGAGCGCGAGCCCGCCGAGGACCAGCGCCCAGAAGACGCCGAAGACCCGGCTGATCATGTCCGGTGCAAGCGACCGCTGCAGTGCCGTCATCGCGAGGACGTCGACGACGAGCGTCGCGATGCCGCGGACGATCTCGATGCCGAACGCGGCCGTCGGCGAGTGCACCACGACCAGCAACGCCGTCGGTGCGGCGTAGCCGATCATCCCGGCGGACAGCACGAGCGACAGCCGGGGCAGTGCGGCCAGCCGGTTGACGAACGCGGCCGCGATGATGCCGCCGACGCCGAGCGCCACGAGCAGGTAGCCGTAGTTGGGCCCGGTGCCGAGCTTGTCGCGACTGACGAACAGGAACAGCACCGTGTCGACGCCGTATAGCGCGGTGGTGACAATGGTGAACGAGGTCAGCAGTACGGCGGTCCACGAACCGACGATCGCGCGAACGCCGACCGCGATCTGGCGGAACGGCCCGCCGTCCCTCGTGACGTCGGACGGCACGCTGCGCGCGCGGGTCCGCGACAGCAGGGCAGCGGAGATGAGGAACGTCACCGAGTCGATGCCCATGACGGTCGCCGGGCTGCCGAGCGCGAGCACGACCGCGCCGACCGCCGGCCCGGCGATGATGGCGACGTTGTTGATGGTCTCGATGAGCGCATTCCCGGCGGCGAGATCCTCTTCGCCGAGCAGTTGCGGCACCATCGCCGCGGTCGCCGGGTTGTACGCCGTGCCGACGATCGAGTTGAGCCCCGCGACGAGGAGCGCGACCCACGCGGCGGTGTGCGTCGCGGCGATGACGGTCAGCCCGACCATCGTGCAGAACCGGATCAGATCCGCGCTGACCATCACCCGGATCCGCTCGAACCGCTCAGCGACGACACCGCCGTAGGGCGACGCGAAGAACGACGGGACCATCCGCGCGAGCGTTCCCGCCGACACCCACGCCGCGGAGTGCGTCTGGTTGTAGACGTAGACGATGAGCGCGACGTTGTAGGCCCAGTCGCCCATGGCGGACTGCGTCAGCGCGCCGCACACCAGCCGGAAGTCGCGGTTGCGCAACGCGCGGCGATACGAGGGCCCAGCGGAGTTGCCCATCATCCCTCCCCGTTTGCGCAGTGTTCTGCATCAGGCGCCTGGTCCGGCAGGTCACAAATGACCAACATTTCGTGGTCCGCCCGTTCCTGAGCGTCAACGCCGCCCGGTGAGGACTCCGAGTTCGACGGTCATGCCTTCGGCCGCGGCGAACGTGTCGATCGCCGCGCTCCGCACGGATCGGACGATGTCGTCGATTTCGGCGTCGGTGCGCTCGGGGGCGTGGTGGTAGAGCGCGAGCCGGCGGGCGCCGGCCGCGGCGCCGAGCGCGATCGCGTACTCGACCGCGGCATGGCCGAGGTAGCTCACCGCGGGGAACTCGGCGGCGAGGAACTGCGCGTCGTGGATCAGCAGGTCGACGCCCCTGGCGAGCTCGAGCGCGACCGGATGGATCTCGCCGAGACCGTCGGTCCCCGGCCCGACCGACAGCGGCCAGTGGTCGGAAAGGTAGGCGATCGCGTGCGTGCCGTCGGAGATCCGGAATCCGAACGTCTGCCCGCCTTTGTGCGGGATCTCCAGCGCGAGCACGTCGAACCCCTCGATGACCTGCCAGCCGGGTTGGACCGCGAGGAAGCGCCAGCCGAGCCCGAGCTGGTGCGGTTCGATCGGGAAGTGCGGTGGCGACAGGCCGCGGGCGAGCGCGCCGGCCGGGTCACCGTCGGGAGCGGGGAGTACGACGTCCACGCGCGCGCCGGGCAGCCCGCCGCCTTTGAAGAACGGCAACCCGTGCACGTGATCCCAGTGCAGGTGCCCGAGCAGGATGGTGCCGTCGAACGGCGCACCGCCGAGCAGGTCGGTGACGGTGCGCAGGCCGGTGCCGGCATCCAGCACCAGCGCCGGTGCTTCGCCCGGACGCGAGATGGCGACGCACGAGGTGTGGCCGCCGTACCGCACGAACGAGAGTCCGGGCGCCGGAGTCGAGCCGCGCACGCCACGGAAGTGAACGTCCATCGCAGCTCCTCGGCTGGGTACCGGCGCTCGGAGCGTGACACAGCGCGGTCGCGGGTGCGCGGCGTTCGGCAAGCTCTGTCAGCAAGCCGACTCGCCGGACACGGACGTCCCGGACATCTCGGAAACGCCGCCGGTCACACAGGTCGTTGCGGTATCCCTGTGGTGGTCCCGCCCGACTCGCGGGCGGCGTCTTGCACGGGGGTTCCGATGACTGCCGCTACATCTGACATCCGCTCGGATCGTTCGCTCGGCCTGCTCGCGCCGGTCAGCCTCGTCGTCGCGGGGCTGATCATCTTCGCCGGCAACTACGACGTGCGAAAAGGCGACAACGGCGGGCTCGGCCCGGCGATCGTGACGGCGGCGATCTGCGTCGTCCTCGCCGGGGTGCTGTTCGGCTACGTCGTGCCGCGCGCCCGCAACGCGATCCGGACCGCGACCATCCTCGCGGTCGTCGCGGTGGTGTCAGTGGTCGCGTTCTGGGCCGGTGTGTTGCCGATCCTGGCGGCCGCGTCGCTCGCGGTGGCACCGCCGGCGGCTGAGACGCCGTGGTGGACGAAGGTCGCGCAGGGCGCCGCGGTGTTGCTCAGCGTCCTCGCGCTCGCCGCCACGCTGGCGCAGAGCCGGCTGTTCTAGGGCCGGTCGCGCGATCCGCGCCAGGCTTCGCAGACGATCGGCAACGCGAACGTTCCGCCGGGTGCGACCGCGCGAACCTGCTCGACCAGCGCGGCCCGCTCGTCGTCGGGGAGCAAGATGACCTGGCTGCGGGAGACGAGATAGGCGACCAGCCGGTCGGCGTCGTACGGCTCTTCGTGCCGGAAGATCGCGCGCACGGGGTCGCCGAGGCCCTCGATGCCCGACCAGATCGGTCGTGGTTCGTCGGTGATCACGCTGGCCCGTTCCTCGGCGACGATCGCGTCCGCGAACGCGGCCACCCACGGCACGCTGTCGTCGAGCAGGTTCCAGAACATCCCGATGGTGCCGCCCGGCCGCAGCACCCGCCGCATCTCGGCGAGCGCTACCGGTGCGTCGAACCAATGGAACGCCTGCCCGACGGTGACCGCGTCGACGCTCGCGTCGGCGAGCGGGATGGCCTCCGCCGTGCCGTCGAGCGCATCGGCGGCCGCCGGGATCGCCGCGCGCATCTCGGCGAGCGGTTCGACGGCGTGCACGTCGAGGCCGAGCTCGAGCAGCCGCTCGGTGACCTTCCCGGTGCCGGCGGCGAGGTCGAGGACGGTCCGCGCGCCGTCCGGTAGCGCCCAGCGGATCGCTTCGAGCGGGTACGACGGCCGGCCTGCGGCGTACGCGGCCGCCGCCGGGCCGAACGACACCCGCCGCTCGGACCAGTTGTCGAGAGTCATCGAGGCGACCTTAACTCCGCCGCGGTAGGCAGGAATCGGCGCGCCGCCGTCGAAAACCGCTCGTCAGGTGGCGCCGATCCCAGTGGGCGCCCGGACATGTGGGGGACACGTATGTCTCGCAAGGTCGCCGTTCTCGCTTCGCTCGGCCTTCTCGGCGCGGGCGTCACCCCGTTGATCAGCTCCGCCGGCGCGGCGACGGCAGCGTCGATCTACCCGAAGGCCGGCTGCTACGACATCGCGGACACGCCCGGCGACGCGTCGTACCCGGAGCCGCAGGCCGGCAACGACCCCGACATGGACATCCTCGGCGTCGTGTTCCAGACCACGAAGACCGACCTCAAGATCTTCATCAAGGTCAACAAGCTCTCCGACGGCCCGGTCGCCGCGGACGGCCACCGCTACACCATCTACTTCGACTACGGCGACCACCAGTTCGGTGTCTCCGGCTCGCACTACGCGCACGGCACCGGCGCGATTCGCGACGGTCTCGCGGCGTCCGGCTGGGCCGGCAAGACGACCCAGCTCGGCGTCGACGTGCCGTCGGTCACCGCCGTGCCGCCGCCGACCGCCCGCGGCTACGTGACGTCCAACCTCGCGTTCACCTGGGACAACGCCAACAACTGGATCGTCGCGACGTTGCCGCTCGCCGACATCCAGAAGTACGCCGGCAAGAAGCTCGCCGGCCGGATCAGCGGCGTCGGCGTGGCTTCGCAGGAGGACCGCTACGCCGTCGGCAGCGTCGTCGACACGACCGAAGCGGGCAACACCAACACCGCGTTCACCGGCACGTTCGTCGCCGGCGCCAACAAGTGCTTCGCGGCGCCGAAGCCGAAGCCGAAGAAGAAGAAGTAGCCGCTACGCGGCCGAGCGGGGCCGGCGGATGGCATGCCGGGCCCGCTCGACCGCGATGCAGCGGTCCTCGACGTACAGCAGCCCGGCCGACTCGGCGATAGCCCGCGCCTCGGCCGACACGATGCCCAGCTGCAGCCACAGCGCTTTCGCACCCGCTGCGACGGCTTGCCGCGCGATGTCCGGACAGTCCGCGGACGGGCGGAAGACGTTGACGAAACCGACGCCGCCGGGCACGTCCGCGAGCCGCCGGTAGACGGTCTCGCCGAGGATCTCGTCGGCGTGCGGGTTCACCGGAATCAGCCGCCACCCGTAGGCCTGCATCGCCGCCGGCACCGAGTGCGCGCTCTTCATCGGATCGACCGAGAGCCCGACGACGGTGATCGTGTCGAACTCCTCGAGCATCCGCTTGGTCAGTTCGCTGGTCGGGTCCACGACGACGACTCTTCCCGGTCCGGCGGCTAGGGGAACACGACGGTGCGCTGGCCGTCGACGAAGACCCGATGTTCGAGGTGCCAGCGCACCGCCCGGGCCAGCGCGACGCACTCGAGGTCGCGGCCGACGGCGGCCAGCGCGGCCGGCGAGTGCGCGTGCCCGACCCGCGCGACTTCCTGCTCCACGATCGGGCCTTCGTCGAGATCCGCGGTCACGTAGTGCGCGGTCGCGCCGATCAGCTTGACGCCGTGGTCGTAGGCCTGCTCGTAGGGCTTGCCGCCGCGGAAGCTCGGCAGGAACGAGTGGTGGATGTTGATGATCCGGCCGGTCAGCCGCGCGCACACGTCCGCCGACAGGATCTGCATGTAGCGCGCCAGAACCACGAGCTCGACGTCGAGGGTGTCGACGAGATCGAGAATCCGGCGTTCCTGCTCGGCTCTCGTTTCCGCCGTCACCGGCAGGTGGTGGAACGGGACGCCGTACGGCGCGGCCAGCCGCTCGAGATCCGGATGGTTGCTGGCGACGCCGGCGATCGTGCACGGCAGGTACCCGGTGCGCCACCGGTAGAGCAGGTCGTTGAGGCAGTGGCCCTCACGCGAGACGAGTACGAGCACGTTGGGCCGGTGTGCGGTCGGGTGCAGTTCCCACTGCATCGCAAAGGTTTCCGCGAGGCTGGTCATGCCGTCGCGCAGCACGTCCGCGTCGACCGGTGACGTCACGTGAACGCGCAGGAAGAACGTCGACGTCGTCGGGCTGCCGTACTGCTGCGAGTCGAGGATGTTCGCGTCGTACGACGCGAGCAGGCCCGACACCGCATGGACGATGCCGGGCCGGTCGGGACATGACAGGGTGAGGACGAGCTCGTGCACGCCCTCACCTTGCCATGGCTGCCGCTGACTGCGTTCTCGTCGCCTTGCGGGCGTCAGCCCGCGGCGGCTCCTGCGGCCTTGTCAGCGGCAGCCATCAATCCGTTACTCCGCGCGCTTGACCGCGGAGATGTCGAACTCGAGCTTGATCTTCTCGCTGACGAGGACGCCGCCCTTGTCGAGGCCGACGTTCCACTGCAGGCCCCAGTCGCGGCGGTTGATGGTGGCCTTGCCCTCGAAGCCGGCCCGGAAGTTGCCCCACGGGTCGGTCGTGGCGCCGTTGACCTCCCAGTCGACCGAGACGGGGTTCGTCACGCCGTTGATGGTGAGGTCGCCGATCAGCGTGTAGACGTCGCCGTCGGCCTTCTCGACCTTGGTGCTCTCGAACACCAGCGTCGGGTGCGACTCGATGTCGAAGAAGTCGCCGGTGCGCAGGTGCTTGTCGCGGTCGGCGTTGCCGGACTCGACGCTGGCCGTCTTGATCTCCAGCTTGATCCGGCTGTTGGCGGGGTTCTGCTCGTCGAGGTAGACGTCGGCGGTGTAGTCGGTGAACTGGCCGCGGACGGTGGTCACCATCGCGTGCTTCGCGGCGAAACCGACCCGGCTGTGCGAGGGATCGATGTCCCAGGTCCCGGTCAACGACTGCACGGGGGCTCCGGTGTCGACTGTGGTGGTCATGGTCGCATCCTCTCCTGGTGTTTGTGTCTGCAACTGTTGAACTCGACACTATCTCCAAGAAGGTTGCGGACGCAAGTATTCCGGGTAGACTTCTTTCGTGGCCGCGACCCGCACCGATGCGAAGCCGGCGCCGAAGCCGCTCGACGAGCGGGAGATGGCTGCCTTCCACGCACTCATCCGCGCCCATGCTCGGGTGGTCCGCATGCTCGAGGCCGAGCTCGAAGCCGAGCAAGGCCTGTCGCTGCCGGCGTACGAGGTCCTCGCGCACCTGTCCGAGGCGCCGGACCGGCGCCGGCGGATGACCGAGCTGGCGTCGTTCGCCGTACTGACCCCGAGCGGGCTGACCCGGCTGGTCGACAAGCTCGTTCGCGACGGCCTCGTCGAGCGGCAGCGTTGCGGCACCGACGCGCGGGTCGTCTACGCCGCGCTCACCGACGCGGGTTTCGCGCGCCTGGTCGCGGCGTACCCGACGCACCTGCGCGGCGTCCGCACGCATCTCGTCGACCGGCTCACGCCGGCGCAGCTCGACGCGATCGCGCAGGCGCTCGGCCCGTTCACCGCCGAGAGCCCCGAGCCCGTTGCCGACTGCGAGCCCGCGTGACGGTGACGCCCGCGTGACGGTGACCATCGCGCCGGCGCGCACCCGTGACGTCGGCAGCATCCGGCGGCTGATCGACCTCTACGCCCCGCAGCGCATCCTGCTCGACAAGCCGACGGTCAAGCTCTACGAAGACGTGCAGGAGTTCCTCGTCGCCGCCGACGACGGCGGCGCGATCGTCGGCTGCGGCGCGCTGCACGTGATGTGGGAGGACCTCGCCGAAGTCCGGACACTCGCCGTCGATCCGGCCGTCCGCGGCCAGGGCGTCGGTCACGATCTGCTCGGTCAGCTGCTCGCCCGCGCCCGCTCGCTCGGCGTCCGGCGGGTGTTCTGCCTGACGTTCGAGGTCGAGTTCTTCGCCCAGCACGGGTTCGCCGAGCTCGACGGCACGCCGGTCGAACCGGCGGTGTACGACGAGCTGCTGCGCTCGTACGACGAAGGCGTCGCGGAGTTCCTCGGGCTGGAGCACGTCAAGCCGAACATCCTCGGCAACACCAGGATGGTCCTCGAGCTCTGACCTCAATTGCGCAATAGCCCCCATAGAAGTCCGCTATCGCGCAATTGATTGGTCAGGTGCCGGTGACGCCCTTGCCGAGGCTCGGGCCGTTGACCTGCTTGACAAGGATGGTAGACGTGCTGGCGTTGTTCGAACCGCTGTCGGCCACGCCGGTCGCCGGGCCGTCGGACGCGTAGACCGCCCACATCTTGCCGTCCGGGCCGATCGTGTTGTCGATGTAGTCGAGCAGGTTGCGGTTGTTGCCGAAGCCCGGCGCGCCGCACAGGATGCCGTCGAGGCAGATG